>ERZ761602.149-NODE-149-length-169469-cov-12.048904_pt1 | contig 169469 bp, 154 predicted proteins | sample MGYA00512165_ERZ761602 | MGnify/ENA primary metagenome ERZ761602 (study PRJEB28899, sample SAMN02445085) | bioreactor sludge metagenome | biome: EBPR sludge; isolation source: Thorneside wastewater treatment plant | place: Australia: Brisbane, Thorneside... | reverse complement strand
CAGGAGGATGCCGAGCACAAGCGTCACGGCGAGGCGGGTGATTCGGGACAAGGGACCTCACTTTGGGACTTGCCCTTGGAAACGGGGTTGCGATTGGGCGGGTGATGCCACAGGTTTATGCGGTCGGGGAAGACGACATGTGGATCGTAGCGGCCCAGCACCCGAACGGAGACAAGACTAGGAGTCAGTTCTATTACCTCCCGAAGGCGCAGGACCATGAACACAAAAACGCCGAAGAGATTGTGCTTGGTCCATTTACTGAAACCGAATTTGAGAAGCTCAAGGCCGAATTGGGACTTCCAGATTGGTCGAAGCGATTCTAGGCGAATGAACCAAAAACAGGCAGCGAACACGACAGCGGACTCAACGGCGTTCCGCCGTGAGTCGCCTTGACGTTCGGTCTAAAAAATGCCCGAGGCGATTACAGAAACTCAGTTCCTGAACCGGATCGATGAGCCTCCGTCAAGCGAAGCTCTGGAACTGGTTCGTCTCCTCAGAACTGCCCTCTCCGATCTTTCCCCGCTTAACATAGCACCCGAATTCATTTTGCCTTCCCTAAGAGTCGAGTCGGATCTGGGAGTTCATCATCTTGACTCTTTGAATCTTCTTGATCTCGCGACCTTTATTGAATTAGATAATTTTTCTATTGGATCCGAAGACCTTCGGCGCCTCGCTGATCTGAACAATAGGGACGGGACCGTGAAGGAACTCGCTTTGATAATTTTCAATGCATTTCGAAACTCGAATCAAAAAAACGGGACTCAGGTTCAAGAGTGAAGTGTAACGGTAGGCATCTTTTTCGAAGATCTCTTCCGGCGTCTGATAGCCATATCTTTTGCGGGGTCGGCGGTTAAAGATGGTGGTAATCGCCTTGCAACGTGCCTGCGTCAGATCGTCCATCGAGCTGCCGAGGCTATGAATTCCCATTTACGAGCGATCACCGATTTCGAGCGTCAGCCGACTACTGGCTAACCGCCACCTGGGTAAGGATCGCAGGATCGTGATGCTGCTCCCGTAGCGCTTCGCTCGGAAGAGTTGTCGTAAGCTCGTGATAGGAGATGATCGTGGAGGCCAGGTAGGCCTTCATCTCATTGCCCTTTACAACGAGGATTCTGCCGCAGGAGTGATCACAGAGCAGTTCATCGCATTCCACGAGGATTTCCTCCCCGGAGGCGGTATGTAGCTGGTAGGTTTTCATTCCGGCGTGTGGACTGAGTCTCAAACAGTCGACGAGCGAAGACTTCTCGTCATTTGGCGCGATGAGGGGCGAATAATTCCTTTCGTTATGCGTCCCTCATTTTCGCGTCCGGGGACTATCCGCGACTCGGGGTCCGACGCCGCAGGGTCTCCCACTAACCCAGTCAGATCGGGTCAGTCCAAAGGAATGCCAGCTCCTGTGACATTTTCTTCGTGGCGATGGTCGATGAAGGACACCTGAGCTAAAGAAAACCCGCCCCGTAAAGCGGCGGCGAGTTTTCTCGGACAGGACCTCCTTCACGCATTCGGGAGTGTCTGGTCACAGGGCGCTGCACATGGGCCGATACTGGCAGGCTTCCGCCTCACGCCCGGCAATCAGATCAGCCATCCACACTGGATCACGGCCGGCGTCGGCGAGGCAGGCGTCAAGGCTGTCGGCACCGAAGTGTTCCAGAAGCCGGCCTGCCATCTGGCGCTTCCGGGCACTGATGCCGGAGTCGCTAAGCCCAGTCACGCCTTTGAGGTCGCGCATCGTGTCGCCCCGGGCGAAGGCCCCGATCATCAGGCCGGTCATGGCATCCCCTGTCAGGAGGAAGGTCTCCCAGTCGAGGTTGCGGGCGGCAGCGAGTGAGGGATCCTCATCCTGGCATGCCAGTGCTTCGCCGATGGAGATGGATTCGCCTGTCTCCGGGTCGTTCATCGTCTCCTCCACCGAGGTGAGTCGGCTGCGTCCGTCCAGCTGGGCAGCGGGGCTCAGAACATCAGCACGTCCAGCGTAGGTGCTCCGTCGACCGGTGAGCAACTGGCGCGTCGCATAGTAGGCAATCGAGGAGGGTGCAACCTCCTTGCCCTGTCGCTCGGCCGCATCGAGCATCTTGGCTGCAATGGCCAAGCCATCTTGATACAGTTCTTCCGGGTCGTCGGCCCCGACGCGGGGCAGGTAGATCGAAGCGGCTTTGAGGCGTGGTGCGATCTCTTCCATCAACATAAATCCGGCATGAGGTGTCATGTGCGGGGTCTCCTTTCATTGGTATGGGTTCGGTAAACGGGGAGACCCGACGTAACCGCCGCGGCCTCCCTGAAATGGGTGGGGCGGCTGCGGGACGCGCGATGGCATTCGAATTGGCCGAATAGCGGAAACTGAAAGATCCGGGCCTCCGCGAAACGGACGGGCTCTTTAAATCGCTCTAAGGCTCGCGTGAACGATCACCCGGCCGACCGGTCCGATGCTAGGGTGGTGGGTGCCGTCAACTTTATATGCCGCGGGGAAGGGGACTGTTGCACTGTCGCGCCTATGTTTGCCGCGCGATGCGGCATCCAAACCTACACATCTTCTCTAAGATGCTCGCGTGTGAGAACTTCTACGACACCGCCTTTGCTGTGAGATCAAAGCCCAACCAGCCAACACGACCTGTCGCCCGCGCGTTTGAATTTGATCATGAACCCGCCATTCGATACAATTTGCCCGCCAACCACCTCAGCGCTTTTTTGGTTAGGATCGGCTGGCTTCTGACCGCTAAATTCAACCATCATGTTGCAATCCTACTCGATGAATTTCGACGGCGCGCTTCTAAAGCGGGGATTCTGGCTTTACGTTTGGGATATTATTTCAGAAGGCAGTCGGCACCTCTATGTCGGACGAACAGGAGACAGTTCATCCCCCCATGCATCATCACCTTTTGCCCGAATTGGTCGTCACCTCGATCACCGGCCCAACGCAAAGGATAATGCGTTGGCCCGCCAACTTGCTCTCATTTCCGCAGAGCCTGACTCGTGTTCTTTTCAAATGGTCGCTATTGGGCCAATATATCCCGAACAAGCTACATTTGCAGAGCACGTCCCCTATCGCGATCGCGTTGGAGCGTTAGAGGCGAGGCTGGCAGAGACTCTCCGTAGCTGGGGCTATTCGGTGCTCGGCTCCCATTCGTCCTCCATCGCACCGGATCCCGAATTATTCCGGCAGGTCATGGACGTCATTGACCGTAAACTAGCACCGCCCCACCACCCGGATCATTCTGGAGTTGTGGCGAGGCGAATACAACGACGCCAGGCCGCACAGTTCTCTCGGGTATCAGACCCCCCCCCGAATTCGCGGCAAGCTGCGAAATTCCGCTTCGGCCTACGGCCTCCGCTCCATTTCGCAGCGCAAGCACCAATCGAACACCTAACAGAAACATAACCCCGGCAGGACTTTAATTTTGATGTGTCCCGCTTCAGGGATCATGTCAATTACCGAGTGTGGAGCGAGCGGCGCTATTCAAGAGATTTCGCTCGCAGTGGTCAGCGGAATCGCTGGCGGGCTCGCAACGTATGTGGTCGGACTACTAAAAGACTGGAAGGGAACGAAGGGTACGCTGGTTCCAGAATCAGAAGAGGGCTTGATCAAGCAATTTGCGCGAACGATTAGGCTGTCATACCAACCGAACGGCGAACTGACCGTATTGGAGCAGAAGACAGACGGCCACGCATTCACGGCGGTAATCAGGGATTTATCAGGCGTGAAGTTTTTCTACAGCGTCGACCGCGAAACTGGATTTATCCGGATAACAAGAGGCGAGCGCACGTAAAATAAACGTGAGGTGGAGCTGCTGGACGCCAATGCCTGCACCGCCGGCATAGCGAGAATCGAGTGACACTGGGGTCGCGACGTCGTCACACCGAAGAAGTCCTTGGGCGGAATATGCGGGGCGGGAACCCCCAAAGTGTAACACAAGTGTTACCAGTGGAGCAGAATTGACCCGGCTTTCAATTCCCGTAACTCCTTGATTATAAAAAGAAAGCCAACTGTCGGACTCGAACCGACGACCGGCTGATTACAAATCAGCTGCTCTACCAACTGAGCTAAGTTGGCCCCTGAGGGCCGATAAACGGCGGACGTGAAGTTTACTCACGGCTCGACTGCCTGCAAGAAGTGGTTTTGGAATAATTGCCCGCTTCATTTGAGCCGTCCGCTCAGCCCGGTGATGATGCGGGCGCCGCGGCGATACCGCACGTAGGCGTAAAACCACTGCATGAGCACGGCGATGCGGTTGCGGAATCCGACCAGGAAAAGGAGGTGGATGAAGAGCCACATGAGCCAGGCGATAAAACCATCGAACTTCATGCCCATGCTTTCGGCGACAGCATGGCTGCGCCCGATTGTGGCCATACTGCCCTTGTCGAAGTATCGGAACTGGGGCCGGACGTCGTAATTCTTCCCTCCGCGGCCTTCAATCTCCTCAAGAATGACTTTGGCGGCGTGTTTCCCCATCTGCATCGCGGCGGGACAGAGCGCCGGCACTAGCTTGCCGGCCTGATCCAGGCAACGCGCAAGATCACCCGCCACAAACACTTCGGGATGACCCGGGATACTCAGGTCGGTATCAACCACGATACGACCGCCCCGGTCCGTTTCGACCCCGAGCTGCCGGGTGAGCGGCGACGCTTCGATTCCGGCGGCCCAAACAATGTTTTCGGCCCGGATCGTTTCGTTTCCTAGGACGACTTCCCCCTCCTTCAACTCCGCCACCGGACTGCCGAGACGAACCGTGACACCCATGCCTTCCAGGGTTTTCCGGGTGTAGTCCGAAAGAGCGGGATCATACATCGTGAGGAGGCGGTCCTGAGCTTCTATAAGGAAGATCTTCGCCTCGTTGGTGTTGATATTTTTGAAATCGCGCCGGAGGACATGTCGGGCGAGTTCGGCAAAGGCACCGGCGAGTTCAACCCCGGTCGGCCCGCCGCCGATCACGGCTATCGTCATGAGCTTTTCGCGCTCCGCCGGGTTATCGCAGGCTTCGGCTTTTTCAAAAGCGTAAAGGATATCCCTGCGGATCGCAGTCGCGTCATCGAGAGTCTTCAATCCACGGGCGAATTTCTCCCACTCGTTTTTGCCGAAGTAACCGGTTTTCACTCCCATCGCGATAACCAGATAGTCGTAGGGCTCCTCCCGCTCCCGGGCGATGACCTTTTTCCCCGTGAGATCGATCGCGGTGACTTCGTCCATGAGGACCTCAACATTCTCCTGGTTGAAGAAAATGCTCCGGATCGGGTGAGCGATCTCCGGTGCGGCCAGTCCGGCCGAGGCAACCTGATAGAGAAGCGGCTGGAACAAATGGTGATTCTGTCGATCAATCAGGAGAACGTCGACGGCCTTGTTTTTGAATGCTTTCGCGCACTCGATCCCGGCAAAGCCCCCGCCGAGGATCACAACTCTTGGATTTTTCATGAAATGGAATGTTCTAAATTGGAAGGAAAAAGACACCACCGGCGCCGGTCCGGCAGAAAGAGAGGCAGGGGTCAATCAAGATCGTCCCTGCGACAATGCCCGGTCCATCCATCCCCGTCCGCATTTGAACCGGAAATGATCACTGAATGCTGGCGGAAAAGATCCACTCATTTCATGAGGATCTTACGCCGCATCTCCCGTCAGCGCTACCCAAGCTTTTCAGAAGGGGAAAACTCGCGTATTCTTGAGGAATGTCTTTTCGGGTGCCTATCCTTTCTCTCCTCCTCTCCCTCGGTGGCACGTCGTTTCTTTGTTCTCAGGAAGGTCCCGACAGGGTAGCTCCGGACATTGCCGTCAAAAAGATCGGAGAGAACCGCTACCGGGTGGGCGAAATCGAGTTCGACGCGAAGACACGCGAGGTGAGCCTTCCCGTCACCGTAAACATGCGTGAGGGAGGCCCGATCGAGTACCTGCTGGTGCATGAAAACGGAAAGGTTCACGAGTCTATTTTCACCACTTCAGTCTCACCGATGCAGCTTCAGATCGCGATGAAATTACTCCGCTTCAAGACCGGGCACGGAGATGTCTTCAACCGACTGCTTGCACCGCAGAACGTGGAGAAAGAAGGCGGCACGGAAGACGAACGTGGAGACAAGATCCGATTTCTTTTCCGGGAAGCTGGAGGCAAGACCGTTCCCCTGCACGAGTTTGTCATCGACGGACAGAGCGCGGAGGCAATGACGGCGGGAGACTGGATCTACACGGGCTCCGAGATGCAGGAGGGACGCTTCATGGCGGAAGCGGAAGGTTCCCTCATCGCGATTTATCTCGATCACCTCGCCATGTTCAACATGACGCGGGAGGGCGCGGACGATGACGACCGCTGGGGCACACGCACTTCCCTGATTCCTGAAATCGGCACAAAGGGAACTCTTCTTATTCAAGCTTCGAAGTAACCAGACTGATGAAAACCAAACCATTATTCCCCATCTCTCTTCTCGCTATCGCCGGCATCTTCGGTCAGGGCGCGGTCTATTCACAAGACTCCGTCAGTCCCGGTCCGGACGGGCCAAATGTCTCGTTGAAACTGGAGGTGGAGCGCGCCATCGCAAAAGGTGTCCAGTTTTTGAAAACTCAACAAAGCGCGGAAACGGGGGCCTGGGGTGACTCCGAGATCCCGGCCTTTTCCGCCCTCGCCATTTCCGCCATTTTGGGAGATCCCGCGGTCGAGGCAGGAAAGGTGCTGCCGGAAGAAGTGGAAAAAGGGTACGAATTTCTCCTCTCAAACGTGAAGCCTGACGGTGGCATCTATGGCAAGGGGCTCGCCACTTACAACACCTCACTCTCGGTCATGGCTCTTATCCGCTCAGGTAAAGAGGAGCACCTTCCCGTCATTGCGAAAGCGCGCCGTCTTCTCATCAATCAGCAGCAGGACTACGACAAAAAGGGGCAGAACGACAACCTCTTCGACGGCGGGATCGGTTACGGCGGCACTTATGCGCACTCGGACCTCTCCAATACCCACCTTGCCCTGGAGGCCCTCTACTACTCGAAAAAAGTTCTCTCCGACACCGCCTTCGATGAGAGCAGCGAGTTCGACCTCGACTGGGATGCCGCGATTGAATTTGTCAGTCTCACCCAGAATTCAGCCGAAACAGCCAGACGACTCGGACCTTCGGTCGTCGTGCGTGAGGAGGACAAGGGCGGATTTGTCTATTTCCCCGGGGATACCAAATCAGACGAGATCGTTCTCGACACCGCCGAGGGCAAAAAGACCGCGCTCCGCTCCTACGGCAGCATGAGCTACGCCGGTCTCCTGTCATTTATCTATGCCGACCTGGATCGGAACGACCCGCGCATCGCCGCAGTGATGGAATGGCTGCAGAAGAATTTCACCCTCGAGGAGAATCCCGGCATGGATGCCCAGGGCCTCTATTATTACTATCACACGATGTCGAAGGCCCTCTCCATCACCGGAACGAAGTCCCTCGTTTCCGCCGACGGAGAAAAAATCGACTGGAAGGAGGAACTCGCCCTCAAGCTCATGAGCCAGCAACAAGCAGGCGGCTCATGGATCAACGAGGGGTCGAACCGCTGGATGGAGGATAATCCCATCCTGGTCACGGCCTATTCGCTGCTCGCCCTTGAGCATGTCTATCGGCAGTTGTGACTCTCTTCAGACGGTTAGACATCCGCAAATCAGCGTCTCCGAACGGGCTGCCCGCTGAAAGAGCAGGCAGGACACGACATTTTGAATTGCTCAAGGGGGTCCCATTGTGCCTATGCTGGTTCATGAGATCCAGTTTTGGAACCTTGCCTGCCTTCATTTTGTTCCTGTTTTCGCTCACCGCCTCGGCCGAGAACATCCAGCTCTGGCCGGACTTTGCTCCGGGCGAGACTAGTAAAAAAGCCGGGACGGCGCTGCCGATGCGTCCCGAGGACAGTCCGCCCATCACCCGGGTCGAGAACATAACCACCCCGTCCCTCGACCTCTATCCGGCTCCCGGGGAGAAAGGAAATGGGGTCGGAATCCTCATTTTGCCCGGGGGTGGCTTTGCCAAGATCGTGCCTGACATGGAGGGTTCCGAGGCGGCAAAATGGCTCAACGGCCTCGGCATCTCCGCCTATGTTCTAAACTACCGCACCACCAGCGGCGCCGATGCCTCTGCCGAAGTGGCGGTCAAAGCGGAGCCCTGGAAACGGCCGCTTCAGGACTCTCAGCGCGCGATACGGCATTTGCGCCACCACGCGGCAAAATACGGTCTCGATCCGGCGAAGATCGGCTTGATGGGATTCTCTGCGGGAGGCCAGGTCGCCGCCATCCATCTCACGACCGAGACGTCCGCCTACGAAGCGGTCGATGCGGTCGATCAGGTCAGTGCCCGTCCGGATTTCTCGATCCTGATCTACCCCTGGCGCGTCAGCGACGACACGACCGGGGCGCTCATTCCCCAAATCGTTCCCTCGGACAGGATGCCCCCCGGGTTCCTCGTCCACACGGACGATGACAAGTCATCCTCTCTCGGAGCGGCGCTCATCTACCTGGGCATGAAGAAACACGGAGTCTCAGGCGAGCTGCATGTCTACCAAAACGGGGGCCACGGGTATGGTACGCGCGACCGTCCCGACTCGGTCATCGGAACCTGGACGGACCGGGCCACGGATTGGCTTCGCCTACGCGGTCTCGCCGTCAAATAACGCGCCCCCCAAGGAGCTATTCTTTTTCGCCACGGTCAATCCGCACGATGTGTTCACCCTCGCGCTGGAGGTTGAGGCGATCGCGAGCGACGGTTTCAAGATAGGCCTTGTCCGTTTTGAGTAACCGGTGTTCCTGCCTGAGCCGGACAACTTGAGCCTCTTTCTCGTCGTGAATCAGGGCAAGGCGAGCCTTCTCTGCCTTGAGTTCCTCCTGACGGGTCAGTTCGGGACCGAATAACTTCAGAACCGCAAGAACGAGGAGGACATAGATGACAAACTCCATGCCCAGCGAAAGCCGCTTCCAGAGATTGCTTCGCGGAATGTCTCTCCCTCCAACAAACTGGAGAGAGAGTTCGAGATTATCCCTGAATTCCGGATCACGCATAAAGCTTTGGTGGCCTTCGCCCGCGGACGAAAAATCCGTCAGACGCGCATTTTTCCTCCGTAGATCGCGTCATCGCCCAGTTCCTCCTCAATGCGGAGAAGCTGATTGTATTTTGCAATCCGGTCGGAACGGCTGAGTGATCCCGTCTTGATTTGACCGGCATTCGTGGCCACGGCGATGTCAGCAATGGTGCTGTCTTCGGTCTCACCGGAACGGTGGCTGATGACGCTGGTGTAGCGGTTTTCCTTGGCAAGCTCGATCGCGTCGAGGGTCTCGGTGAGAGATCCGATCTGGTTCACCTTCACGAGGATGGAGTTGGCCACGCCGAGGTCGATCCCCTTCTGGAGGAAGGAAGTGTTCGTCACGAAAAGGTCGTCGCCGACGAGCTGGGTCTTGGCGCCCATCTTCTCGGTGATCGTTTTCCATCCGTCCCAGTCGTTCTCGTCACAACCGTCTTCGATCGAGATGATGGGGTACTTGCTCTGAAGCTCGAGGTAGTAGTCCACAAGCTCGGCTGCGGTCTTTTCCGACTTGTCGGACTTCTTGAAGACGTATTTGCCTTTGGACTTGTCGAAGAATTCGGACGAGGCCACATCGAGGGCGATGAAAATTTCCTCACCCAGCTTATAACCGGCCTTGTCGACGGCCTGGGCGATCACTTCAAGAGCATCAAAAGCTGAATCGAGGACGGGAGCGAATCCGCCCTCATCTCCGACAGTGGTGGTCAAACCGCGATCCTTGAGCACTTTCTTGAGCGCGTGGAAGATCTCAGCACCCTGGCGCAGCGCTTCGCGGAAGCTGGAGGCCCCTTTGGGCATGATCATAAACTCCTGGAAGTCGATCGGCGCATCGGAATGGGCTCCTCCATTGATGATGTTCATCATCGGGACCGGAAGGACCTTGGCGTTTGGTCCGCCGATGTACTTGTAAAGTGGCATCTGGAGCTGATTCGCCGCCGCGTGAGCCGTTGCGAGGGAAACCCCGAGGATCGCGTTGGCACCAAGATTCTTCTTGTTCGGCGATCCGTCGATTTGAAGCATGAGCCGGTCGACGATGGTCTGGTCGGTGGCATCAATCCCGATGAGCTCCGGGCAGATTTTCTCATTCACGGCCTCAACCGCTTTCAGAACACCCTTGCCGAGGTAGCGATCCTTGTCTCCATCACGAAGCTCCCAGGCCTCGTGTTCACCTGTACTGGCTCCGCTCGGAACCGCAGCCCGCCCAATGGCACCGCCTTCCAGCTCAACGTCGACTTCTACGGTTGGATTGCCGCGGGAATCAATAATTTCGCGGGCACGGATGTTGGTGATGATCGTTTCAAACATGACTCAATGGTTCGTTAGTTTCCTGTTGTTTAAGAAATATTCAATATCAAAAAAACTGAAATTATTGCAATTCCAAGCATTCGATTTCAGCGCTTTCCTAAGCGAATCGAATCAAATTGCAAGCATCAACCATGCCCCAATCGCTCGAAACTCACTCCTGCGGAGGCTGAATGGCCTCCCGGATCGCATCCCCAAAAAAGGTCAACAGGAGTAGGACGATGATGGTGATCACGAGGCTGACGTAGCCGATCATGAGACCGATGGCTCCCAGCGTATGCCCGGGTGCCGGCTGAACCGAGCTGTGGCGGGCCTTGGCGAGAGCGGTATGGCCGAAAATAATGGCGATCGGAGCAAAAAGGATCCCTCCGACGCAGGTCACGACAGCAAGAACGGCCGAAACGATGGAAATAGCACCATAAATCGGGGAGCAGGGACCGGATTCATCGCCATCCTCGTCGACCACGCCGGATTTTTCCCTTGATGGGATCAAGGTCTGATCCTGAGGCTTTTCCGGCTGTTCTTTCGACAGAACCTTCTCCTCTGCAGGGGGCCTTACGGCCTCCGGTTCCATATCCACAGACGGGCGGTAGTCACTTTTTGGAACAGGTGCGGGAGGAGGCGAGTTCTCTGCCGGAACAGGGGTAACAGGAAGATTGTGGGGTTTTTGATCCGCTTCGCGACGATTCCCCGGAAAATAGATATCGGCGGAGCAGATGGGGCATTCCACGGTGGTTCCGAAGAAACTCTCGTCTCCCGATACCTTTTGCCCGCATTTCGGGCATGCCACTTTGATTGTTGCCATGTTGGCTTGCGGTGAACTCCTCGTCCAACGAGTGAGGGTAGAGAAGCGAATTCCCAACCTCCTGCAAACTAAATTCGTCCCTAATCTTCTGGAATCCGCGGGAAGATTACACTTGAAGCGGAATCAACCCGGACACATCGTGCCCCATGAAACATGTTTTCCGGATGATTGGCCTGATATCGATATCGTTCGGGATCCTCGGATGCACCTCGACCGGAACAACTCAGCCGGAAACTCCCGCACCTGCAGCGGCGACGCCTTCCGCAGCGCCCGTTTCCTCGTTCAAAGAAACCGCAAAAGCCGACCGGGAGAATCGTGGTTCGATCGTCCCCTATCCGTTTACCACCTGCGCGGTGATCAGGAAGGATCTTGAGGGGGACCCGAAATACCGCCGCGTCTATCAGAATCAGGAAGTTCTTTTCTGCTGCCTTCCCTGCCTGAACGCCTTTGACACCAACCCGGGGGCTTACATGCCCAGAATCGTAGCTGCCTCGGCCGCCAAGGCCCGGGGTGAAACGGTCAATTCCGGGTGGTAGCCTCAGCGGTCCTCGACCTCGACGTCGATCACTCCGTCATCTTTCTTGGTCTTTCTTCCGAAGAGACCGCCCAGGTCCACCCCGAAATAGGCAAGGCAGCTGATCAGGAGCATCGCCGCACCGGCCTCATCGAGGTTTCCAATCACCGGGAAATTATCGGGAATGAGTTCGAGGAACCCGGCCGTTGGATTGAAAAGATAAACTGCGCTCACCGCCCCGAGCAGACCTACGACGATGGAAGCTCCTATGCTTCGCTTGCCTTTCCCGTCGCTATCAATCGATTTCTGGTTTTCCATGGTTTGAACGATGTCGCTTGAGCAGGCTGGAGGCCAGTATAATCCGCTTTCTCCTTTATAACGTATCAAGGCGTGGAAGACTTTGTGAAATATTTCACAAAGTCCCCTTGACCCTCCAAAATCGCGCACCGATAGTCGAAAATTTGCTGCGCTTGACTGGGCTCACGAGCCACAAAATCCGCCATGTCGACCACAACCCGGGAAATCGAAGTTCAGGACTCAGCCGCCCGCTCGGCTGCGCTGGAAGGCTACCAGCAAACCACCGAGGATCTTGTCGGTGAGAAGCTGGTCCTCAACATGGGTCCTTCGCACCCTGCGACCCACGGGGTGCTCCGCATTATTCTTGAGTTGGACGGCGAAATCATCACCAAAGCCGACCCCGATATCGGCTTCCTGCACCGCGGCGACGAGAAGATCGCGGAAAACATGCAGTACAACCAGTTTATCCCCTACACGGATCGACTCGACTATCTTGCCCCTCTTGCCAATAACGTCGCTTACGCCCTCGCCGTGGAAAAGCTGATGGGATGGGAGCTTCCCGCTCGCGGTCAGGCGATCCGGACAATCTGCTGTGAAATGGCCCGTATCTCGGCGCACCTCCTCGGAATCGGTGCCTACGCCATGGATGTGGGCGCGATGACCGTTTTCCTCTACACATTCACGCAACGCGAGACGATCTACAACCTCTGTGAGCAGCTCACCGGGGCCCGCTTCACGACGAGCTACACCCGCATCGGAGGTCAGATCCGCGACCTGCCCGAGGGTTTCACCAGCCAACTGCTGAAGTTCTGTGACGAATTCCTCATCTCCCTCGATGAGGTCGATACACTCCTCACCCGCAACAAAATCTTCCTCGACCGCACCCGCGACATTGGAATCATTTCCAAAGAGGATGCGATCGCCTGGGGGCTCAGCGGCCCCAACCTGCGGGGATCCGGCGTGGACCACGACGTGCGCAAGGCGAATCCTTATCTCGATTACCACCGGTATCAGTTCGACATCCCGATCGGTTCGGTGGGCGACTGCTACGACCGCTACCTCGTCCGCATGGAGGAAATGCGCCAGAGTGTCAGCATTCTCCGCCAGGCCGTCGCGGGATTGCCCGATGGACCGATCAATGTCGTCGACGCCAAGGAGCGCCTCCCGAAAAAGGACAAGGTGCTCATGAGCATGGAGGAACTCATCCACCACTTTATCCTCGTCACCGAGGGGCTCGACGCCCCGGTCGGCGAGATCTACTTCGGAGCGGAAAATCCGAAGGGCGAACTTGGATTTTACATTCACTCCAAAGGCGGTGGAGTTCCCTACCGGCTCAAGATTCGCTCCCCCTCTTTCGTCAACTTGAGCATTCTTTCGAAGCTTCTTGAAGGCTGCATGATGAGCGACACCGTCTCCATCCTCGGCAGTCTCGACTTCGTCATGGGCGAGTGTGACCGCTGAAACCACTATTGCACCCACCATGTCACTCGCCGTTCCCTCCGACCTGGAAAAAGAGATCGATGATCGCATCACTCACTACCCTGTGAGCAAGCGTTCCGCGGTGCTTCCGGTGCTTCATCTACTGCAGCACCATTTCGGCTACCTTTCCGAAGACGCGGTCGAGTGGACGGCGGCAAAGCTGGAGCTTGAGCCGATCAAGGTTCTCGAAGTGGTGACCTTTTACCCCGGATTCCGCCAGGAGGCCCCCGGCAAGTATCACATCCGTGTCTGCCGCACCCTCAGTTGCGCGATGGCCGGCAGCTATGAGCTGATGGACTCGCTTTGCGAAAAGACCGGAATCGACCGCTCCGGCGTGACCCACCATCACCCCATCGCAGTGAGCGCAGACGGCAAGTTCAGCATCGAGTTCGCCGAGTGTCTCGCAAGCTGCGGATTCGGCCCGGTCTGCATGGTGAATGATGATTTCCATGAGGCAGTCACCGATATCGACGGACTCCTCAGCCAGTATTCCAAGTGATGAGCGGAATTTCCTACAAAAGCGGTCGCGAGCCGCATGCCAAAGAGCACCGGGTCGTCTTCCGCAATGTCGACCGCAAGGGCTGGGACACCTCGATCAAAAGCTACCTCGCCGAGGGCGGTTACGAGCAGTGGAAAAAAGCGCTCAAAATGCCACGTCAGGCAATCATCGACGAAGTCAAAAAGGCCGGCCTGCGCGGTCGAGGGGGCGCGGGCTTCCCCTGCGGCGTGAAGTGGGGATTCATCCCGCCTAACAATACCAAACCGGTCTACCTCATCTGCAACGCCGATGAGTCCGAGCCCGGCACTTTCAAAGACCGCTACATTCTTCATCAGGATCCCCATCAGCTTGTCGAGGGCATGGCCATTGCCTGCTTTGCGGTGGGCGCGAGCCTGTCCTACATTTACATCCGCGAGGAGTTCCCCGAGGCGGCGAAGATTGTTGAGAAGGCGATCGCCGAAGCACACGAAAAAGGTTTCCTCGGGAAGAACATCCAGGGTTCGGGTTTCGACCTGGAGATCTACGTCCACCGCGGGGCCGGCGCCTATATCTGCGGCGAAGAGACCGGCCTGATCGAGTCCCTCGAGGGCAAGCGCCCCTACCCGCGCATCAAGCCTCCCTACTTTCCGGCAGCCATGGGTCTCTATCTGTGCCCGACGATTGTGAACAACGTCGAGACACTCTGCCACGTGAAGCACATCCTTGAGATCGGGGCCGACGCCTGGTCAAAAACGGGCACTCCGAACAACACCGGAACCCGCATCCTTTGCGTCAGCGGTGACGTGCAAAAGCCCGGCTATTTCGAAGTCGAGGTCGGCAAAGTCACCATGGGCGAGGTCATCAATGACCTTTGTGGCGGGCTCAAGCCGGGGCGAACGCTCAAGGCGGTCATTCCCGGCGGCTCCTCCGCCAAAGTGCTGCGCGCCGACGAAGTCTTCACGGTGGGACGCGGGGACGATGCCCGCAAGCTTACAATCTGGGATATCCCGATGGACTTCGACACCCTTGCCGCCTGCGGCTCGATGGCCGGTTCCGGGGGCGTCATCGTCATCGACGACAGCCGCTCGATCAGCTGGGTGCTGAACAACATCAACAATTTCTACGCCCACGAATCCTGCGGTCAGTGCACTCCCTGCCGCGAGGGATCGCTCTGGATGAAAAAAATCACCGACCGTGTCGTGGCCGGCAAGGCATCACCTACCGATATCGACACCCTCTATGGAGTCGCCAAAAACATCGACGGACGCACCATTTGCGCCTTCGGTGAGGCCTGTTCATGGCCGACCGAAAGTTTTGTGGAAAAATTCCGCGACGAACTGGTCTCCGACACCCGACCCGAGCTCGAGGGAGCCATCGTCAACGCCGAAACCCTGACCGCCGCCGCCGGCCTTTGAGAACCTGAGATGAGCGAAGCAAAAACAGATCTCGTTGACGTTCAGATCGACGGTGTGTGGTACCAGTTTCCGAAAGGAATGCGGATGATCGAAGCCTGTCGTCAGGCCGGTGTTGAGGTCCCGCACTACTGTTACCACCCGAAACTGACCTCGCCGGGCAATTGCCGCATGTGCCTTGTCGAGATGGGCATGCCTCCGCGCCCCGCCCCCGGAGCGGAAGCTCCCGCTCCGGATGAAAACGGCCACCTTCCCATTTCCTGGATTCCCCGTCCCGTCATCGCCTGTGCCAACACGATTGGTCCTAACATGGGCATACGCACGACCGGACCGCTCACCGAAGAGTGCCGCAAGGGTGTCATGGAATTGCTTCTCGCAAACCACCCGCTCGATTGCCCCATCTGCGACCAGGCCGGCGAATGCAGTCTTCAGGAATTCAGCGTCGAGCATGGCAAGGGCGAATCTCGCTTCCGCGAGCAGAAGGTGAAAAAGCCGAAGAATGTCGACGTCGGCCCTCGCGTCCGCCTCGATGACGAGCGCTGCATCATGTGCAGCCGCTGCATCCGTTTCACCGACGAGATCGCCGACGACCCGGTTCTCGGCTTCACCGATCGCGGCAGTCACACCGTCCTGACCGTATATCCCGGACGTGAACTGGCGAACAATTATTCGCTCAACACGGTCGACATCTGCCCCGTCGGCGCGCTCACTTCGAACGACTTCCGTTTCCAGATGCGGGTCTGGTTCATGCGCGAGACAAACACGATCGACACCAACTGCGCGACCGGTTGCAACATCACTGTCTTCGCCCGCGAAAACAAGATCTACCGCATCACTCCGCGTCAGAACAATGACGTCAACTCGGACTGGATGCCCGATTCGCACCGTCTCAATTTTCACTGGATCGAGAGCGAGGCCCGCCTCACCGAGCCTCTCGTAAAGGACGGCGATCATCACCGCATCGCGGGCTGGCACGAAGCCATCGCAACCGCCGGGGACAAACTTTCCGCCCTTGATGGCAGCGAAATCGCCGTAATCGCCTCGGCGCGGATGACAAACGAGGAACTCCTCATGGTCAAGCGCCTCGTCAAACACCTGAAGGTCGGCCACGTCGATACCGTCGCACGGGTGGGCGAGGCGGATGGATACCTCATCTCTGCCGATCGCAATCCGAACACCAACGGAGTCAAACTCGTCCTCGGACTGGACGATCCCGGCTCGCAGATCGAAGCGATCAAACTCGGGATCGAGCAGGGTCGCATCAAGGCGGTCATCGCCCTGCAGGAAAATCTCGTCGATGACGCCGGATTCAGCGCCGAATTGCTCGGCAAACTCGACTTCCTCCTTTCCACCTACCCGCTCGCCAACGCAACTGCCGATGCGAGCGACGTTGTCCTTCCCGGCGCCTGCTGGGCCGAGAAATCGGGCACCATGATCAACGCGACCGGTCGTCTCCAGCGTTTGAATAAAGTGGTCGATGCTCCCGGCGAGACTCTTGAGTCCTGGGAAATCATTCGCGATCTGGTCCAGGTCACCGGAGGTGGAAACGGAATCTACGCGGTAAGCGATCTCTTTAAGCAACTCGCAGCGGAAGTGTCCGAATTCAAAGGGCTCACCTGGGGACAAATCGGCGATCTCGGTCTTCCTCTCATTGAAACCGGCGTCACCATTCCCGCTCTCGACCGCGAGAAACAACGTATCGCCTCTGGCCTCATCGTTGGCTGACATTTTTATCTGACCACATGGATTGGCATATTATCATCGCAGCAGTCATCAAGATTGTGGTCTTCGTGTTCCTCGTAACACTGCCCATGGTCGCGATGTCGGTGTGGGCGGAGCGTCGCGTCAGTGCTGCGATCCAGGATCGGGTCGGCCCCAACCGGGTTGGTCCCTTTGGCCTGCTCCAGGCAGTCGCCGACGGAATCAAATTCCTCCTCAAAGAGGATTTCACACCGAACCACGTCAACAAGTTCTACTTCTGGCTCGCTCCCGCCCTCACCATGGTGCCGGCCCTTCTCACCTGCGCGGTGCTGCCTTTCGGGAGTCAGCTCTTCGGGGAGAAAATGGTCATTGCCGACCTCGACGTCGGACCACTTTTTGTCTTCTCGATTGCTTCGCTGACCGTTTACGGAATCGTCCTTGCGGGCTGGTCTTCGAATTCAAAATACTCCTTCCTCGGCGGGGTGCGTTCGACGAGCCAGATGATTTCCTATGAGATCTCGCTCGGTCTTTCCATCGTCCCGCTCATCATGATCTACGGCGAGCTCAACCTCGGTCGTATCGTGCAGGAGCAGGCGATCAACGGATGGGCGCTGCTCCCGCTTTGGGGCGAGGGCCTGAGCCTCAAGGGATTCATCCTCGCGATTCCGATCTTTATCTCCTTCATCATCTTCACGACCTCGATGTTCGCAGAGACAAACCGTCTCCCCTTCGACCTTCCCGAGTGTGAGACCGAACTCGTCGCCGGTTACCACACCGAATACAGCTCGATGAAGTTCGCCCTTTTCTTCCTCGGCGAATACGCCGCGATGATCATCGGCTCGGGACTCGCGGTGACTCTCTTCCTCGGCGGCTGGAGCCTCCCCTTCGGCTGGCTCGCGCCCTCGGGCATTGATGCCGAGATCCCCTGGTGGCACGGTCTCATCCACATCGGCACTTACTTCGCCAAGGTCATCGGTTTTATCCTGTTCTTTATCGTCGTCCGCTGGACCCTGCCGCGCTTCCGCTACGATCAGCTCATGAGACTGGGCTGGGTCTTCTTTTTTGAAATCGCGCTGTTTAACGTCGTTCTCACCGCCATCCTGCTGGCGATCTTTAAATAAAGCTCTTTAGCTCATCTACTTCTCCAGCCATGGCAATCATCGTTCAACGCCCAAAACTGAAATGGTGGGAACAGCTCTACATTCCCGCCCTCTTCATCGGCATGCGGGTGACGCTGGGCCACCTCGTCAGCATCCTTTCGAGGAAGACGAAGGTGACGATGCAGTACCCCGAGGAAAAGTGGGACGAACATCTCCCCGAGCATTACCGCGGGGCTCCCGCGCTCGTCACTGACGAACATGACCGTGAGCGTTGCGTCGCCTGCCAGCTTTGCGAATTCATCTGTCCGCCCCGTGCGATCACGATTAAACCCGAGGAGATCCCCGGTGACGACAAGTGGGCCAAGGTGGAGAAGCGTCCCCGCACTTTCGACATCGACATGATACGCTGCATCTACTGCGGCCTCTGTGAAGAAGTCTGCCCCGAACAGGCCATCTTCCTTCGCAAAGACTACGCCATCACCGGCACCAGCCGCGCTGAAATGGTGCACGATAAGGAGAAGCTTTATCAGATCGGCGGAGTCCGTGTGGGCCTCGTGAACAAGTGGAATGAGCTGAAGTAATTTCCCACCATGTCCTTCCTCTTCTACATTTTCTCAGCACTCGCCCTCGTCGGGGGAATCGGGGTGGTCGTGAGCCGCAATCCGGTTTCAGCGGCATTTTCGATGATCGTCTCGTTCCTGGGATTAGCGGCGCTCTTTATTCAACTCGATGCGTTCCTCGTCGGCACTCTTCAAATCCTTGTCTATGCCGGAGCGATCATGGTTCTTTTCCTTTTCATCATCATGTTGCTGGACGTGCGTGAGGAGGAGAAACGCCGTCGACCTATCATCAACATGATTGGTGCGGGTGGTGTTGTGCTCGCCTTTGTCGCGCTGGTGATCACTGTTCTGAGCCGTGGGGAGATCGGCAAGGCGACGCTGCCACCGCTCACCGTTACCGAGGGTCCCGGCACCTCCGACGTCCACCGCATCGGTGAGCTTCTTTTCAGCCAATACTGGTTCCCCGTTCAGGTCGTGGGAGTCCTGCTCCTCGTTGCTACGGTTGGAGTGGTCGTTCTGAGTAAAAAGGAACTGAAATAGCCACCGCCCATTTCGCTTTATCCTATGGAAACCGCCTTAACCCTGAATCACTTCCTCTTCGTGAGCGGTGTTCTTTTCGCGATCGGGCTCGCAGGTGTGCTCGTGCGGCGCAATCTCATCATCATTTTCATGTGCCTTGAGCTGATGCTTGCGGCGGCAAATCTCACCCTCGTGGCTTTCTCCCGCTTCAACGTGCAGGACGGTCAGCCAAACTACGACGGTCAGGTTCTCCTCTTCTTTATCATCACCGTGGCAGCGGCGGAGGTCGCTGTCGGACTGGCCATCATCGTCGCGCTCTTCCGTACGAAAGAGACCACCGACGTGACCAAGGTGAACACGATGAAATACTGATTTATACGGCGACCGATTCTTTCCATGGATGTTAATACCCTAGCCTGGTCCGTTCTCCTGCTGCCTCTCATCGTGGCTGCAACGATTCTTCTCGGACTGAAACGCTGGTCGGGTCTCAGCTCGCTCGTCTCGACCGGATCAGCCCTTCTCACTCTCGCCTTCTGCATCATGCTCGCAGCCGACGGGGACAAAGCGGTCGACACCGCATCCTACCCGTGGATCGACCTCGCCGAGCACCTCACCATCACGATCGGGTTTCAGCTCGACGGCCTCAGTCGCGGCATGATGCTGATCGTGACCTCGATCGGATTCCTCGTGCATCTCTTCTCACTCGGTTACATGAAGGACGACGCGGGCAAGTCACGCTACTTCGCGGCTCTCTCGCTCTTCATGTTTTCGATGACGGGTATCGTCCTCGCCGACAATTTCGTGATGATGTTCATCTTCTGGGAACTCGTCGGGGTCAGTTCCTACCTCCTCATCGGCCACTGGTTCGAAAAGGCCTCCGCCGCCGATGCCGCGAAAAAAGCTTTCCTTACCAACCGCATCGGTGACTTCGGTTTTATGGCCGGCATCCTCCTCGTCTGGGTTCTCACCGGCTCGATCTACTTTGAGGAAATCAAAACCGCCGTTGGAGGCGTCGCGAACGTCGGTCTGCTCAACATCGCGGTGCTCTGTGTCTTCTGCGGCGCGATCGGCAAGTCCGCCCAGCTCCCGCTCCATATCTGGCTGCCCGATGCGATGGAGGGCCCCACTCCCGTCTCGGCCCTGATCCACGCCGCAACCATGGTTGCCGCCGGGGTCTTCATGCTCGCCCGCGTTGTCTTCCTCATCGAAGCCGCCGACATGGCCGCCACCGTCATCACCTGGATCGGAGCGCTCACCGCACTTGTGGCCGCGCTCATGGCGCTTCAGCAAAATGACATCAAGCGCATCCTCGCCTACTCGACCCTTTCCCAGCTCGGCTACATGGTCATGGCACAGGGCATGGGACAGACCGGGAGCGATGCCGGGATGTTCCACCTTTACACCCACGCCTTTTTCAAGGCGCTTCTCTTCCTCGGAGCCGGTGCCGTGATCTATGCCTGCCACCACGAGCAGGATATCTGGAAGATGGGCGGGCTTCGGAAAAAGCTTCCCATCACCTTCACCACCTTCGCCCTCGGAACCGCCGCATTGATCGCGGTCCCCTTCACGAGCGGATTCTGGAGCAAGGAGGCCATTCTTGAGACGGCCCTTCATGAGAAACTCTACGGACCCTACGTCCTCGCGATGATTGTCGCCTTCCTGACACCCTTCTATATGACCCGACTTGTCATCGTCGCCTTCTTCGGAAAACACCGGACGAAAGACGCCGATCATGCCCATGAGGTCGGGCCTATTATGTGGGTGCCTCTCGTCATCCTTGCCGTCATGGCTGCACTCTCTGCTTACGGCTTCATTTCCTCGCCCCTGCTGGCGAGGGGTCACGCTGATCCCGGCCATCTCTTCAGTCACTTCGGCCTCACCGCGATCCTTTCGTTGACCGGTCTCGTCGTCGGAGTCGGGGCTGCCATTTTCCTCTACAAAGGCAAAAGCAAAGATCCCCTCAGCATCCCGCTTTTCCGCGACAAGTTCTACCTCGACGAACTCTACCTCGGGATGGTCCGCCTCTTCCAGGATTCCGTCGCCGCCTTCCTTGACTTCGTGGACCGCTTTGTGATCGATCCCCTCGTGGCCCGTTTCCCCGCCGGCCTCGCCCTCGGGGCAGGATCCGTCCTCCGTGTTTTTCAGGTCGGCAATGTGCAGTCATATGCCTTCTTTTTCGGGGTCGCCGTGATCGCTCTGATCCTTTTTCTCATTCTCTGATCGAACCTCTTTCCCTGTTACCGCCGTGAGCCTCATCGAAATCATCGTCTTTCTCCCGCTCCTCGCCGCCCTCGCGGTCGGACTGGGTTCGCCGGCACGTTTCACCGCACTGGGAACATCGGTCCTGGTTCTGCTCCTCACGCTTGCTGCGGCGATTCGCTTTCAGACCAATCTGGAGGGGAGTGCCTCCTTTCAGTTCGCGAGTTCACGGACGCTCCTGGAGATCGCGGGCTTCCCCAAACTCAGCCTCGCCTTCGGTCTCGACGGCATGAGCCTCGTCCTCCTTCTCCTCTCCGCCATCGTCATGGTCGCGGCCATGATGGTGGCACCGAAGGAAGACGCAATCAAAGGCAGTGCCCGACTCTACTACATCTCTCTTCTTCTCATTGCAGGCGGCGCAATCGGGGCCTTCTGCTCGACTGATTTGTTTTTCCTCTACGCCTTCCATGAACTCGCCCTCATCCCGACCTTCCTCATGATCGGGATCTTCGGGCATGGAGAAAATCGCGTTCGCACCGCCTGGACGATCACGATCTTCCTCGGTGTCGGCAGTCTCATCCTTCTCGTGGGTCTGATTCTCGGGGTCAATGCTCTCGGGGGAACCACCTTCGACATCGCCTCACTCGTCACTTTTGCAAAAGAGCCCGGAACAGCGATTGCGGCAGGAATGCAAAGCTGGGTTTTCCTCCTCCTCTTCATCGGCTTCGGCATTCTTGTCTCTCTCTTCCCCTTCCACAGTTGGGCCGCCCCCGCCTATGCCGAGGCACCGACTCCGGTGGCGATGCTGCACGCCGGCGTGCTCAAGAAATTCGGACTTTACGGTCTGATCCGTATTGCAATGCCCTTTGCTCCGCTCGGCGCGGAAAAGTGGCTGAATCTTGTCCTCGTCCTCCTCCTCGGAAACATTCTCTACATCGGCCTCGTCACCATCGCGCAAAAGAAACTTGATCGCATGCTCGGTTACTCCAGCGTGATGCATATGGGCTACGTCTTCCTCGGCATTGCGGCCGGGAACCATCTCGGACTGTCCGGCGCGGTCCTGCTCATGTTTGCCCACGGCATCTCCATCGCCCTGCTCTTCGCCCTTTCCGGCTGGATGCGTGATCAATTCGGAACGCTGGATTTCGACAAACTCGGCGGCATCGCCAAGTCCATGCCGAAACTCGGTCTCGTTTTCGGATTCGGAGTCTTTGCCTCCATCGGGCTTCCGGGGTTTGCAAACTTCGCCGCCGAGGTCGCGATCTTTTTCGGTGCTTTCTCCGGCGGGGACGAAACCATGACCTGGATACGCTGGGCCACGATCGGAGCTCTCTGGGGTGTTGTCATTTCCGCCGTCTACATGCTCCGCGCCTACCGCCAGATTTTCCTGGGCCCCAAACCCGAGAAGCTGAAGACTCCCGCCGACCTCGACTGGTCGATGCGCGTCCCGATACTTATCCTCCTCGTCACCCTGCTCGCGGTTGGTTTTGTTCCCGAACTCCTCAACCAGTACATCCGACCCGCCATCAACGGCATTTTCCTCATCACCGCAGGCTGAGCTTTGGCGCCCCGACCCTCTTCACTCTCCGACCTTACCCTTTTGACTTAACGCTTTCCGTCCATGCCGGTCTATTATCTCGAAATCATTGTCGTCGCCCTCGGCCTTCTCATGCTGATGGTCGATGCCTTCGTCAAGCTGGAGGATAAACGTTCCATCGCCTGGATCGGCATGCTCGGGCTCGTAGTTGTCTTTGCCCTTCTCTTTGTCGTGAAATGGCCCGCCTCGACTGAGGGAGCCTTCTGGAAGTTCTACAGTTCCGGGGACAAGCTGGCCCTTTACTTTAAGGGCATCGCGGTGCTGACGACTCTCATTGTCCTCGTGATGGCGGTGGACTACACGCCCACCATTCTTGCCCAGATCGCCAACCCGGAGGCCGGGGCTCATCGCCAGGCCGGCCTTGGTGAGTTCTTTGCCCTCCCCATGTTTGCCTGCGCCGGTCTCATGTGGATGGCCTCGGCGAACAACCTTGTCAGCATTTTTGTCTCCCTTGAGACGGTCACGATCGCCTTCTACATCATGGTCGCCTACCTGAGGCGGAACGTCGGTTCGCTCGAAGCCGGAGTGAAATATCTCATTCTGGGAGCGCTCTCGACCGGCTTCCTCGTCTACGGTTTCGCCTGGCTCTTCGGCATCACCGGGAGCATGCAGCTTTCCGAAATCTCCACCGCTCTCGCAAAGCCTGACATCAACACCACGACTGCTCTTTTCACTTTCGGCCTCATCCTTGTCGCCCTCGCCTTCAAAGTCGGAGCGGCCCCCTTCCACCTCTGGATCCCCGATGTTTATCAGGGCGCCCCGACGCCGATCACCGCCTTCCTTTCGGTCGGTTCGAAAGCAGCAGGATTCATCGTGATGCTTCGTCTGGTGAGCCCTTTTCTCGCAAGCGCCGAACTCGTGGGCAAGGTGACTCTGGTGCTCACGGTCGTTGCCGTTCTGACCCTGCTCGTCGGCAATCTCGCCGCGCTGCCTCAAAAGAATTTCAAACGGCTTCTCGCCTACTCCAGCATTGCCCACGCCGGGTTTCTCGTCATGGCATTGGCATCCTCACCTCGGGCGGGCGGCAACTCCGCCCTCACGCCTGTTGCGGTGATTGCCTTTTACCTGGGTGCCTATCTGCTCATGACTCTGCTCGCCTTCCTTGTCATGACAAGCCTGCGCACCAAAATCAGCGGGGAAGACCTCGACTCCTTCCGCGGCCTCGCGAAGCGTTCACCCTTCCTCGCCTTCGCCATGCTCGTCGCAATGTCTTCACTCGCGGGCATTCCTCTCACCGCCGGATTCTTCGGGAAACTCTTTGTCTTCAAACTCGCCGTCGAATCCCAACACTGGGTCCTCCTCACCGTTGGTCTGATCGGAGCCGCCGCCGGATTCTATTATTATCTTAAAATTGCGGCCTCCATGTTCCTATCGGATTCCGGCAAAGGGCAGATCGACCTCCCGGCCATTTCGGTGAGCCCGCTCGCGAAAATCGCAATGGTCGCCCTGATGGTCGCGATCATTCTCGCCGGCTTCAATCCGGGGCTGATTCTGGGACTTTTCGTTTAGCGGCTGATTCTGTGGCGTTATCCGGCGCCTTCTAACCTAGGGACGGCAGCGGCCAGGTTACGGGCGCGACTATTTCTTGCGGCTAACCTGCGTCTCCTTTATCCTTTTGAGGATGAATCCCCCGCTGAGCCTCCGTGTTGTCCTGCTTGCGTTTTCACTAGGCTGCTTTGCACCCGCTGACGGATGGAGCGACGATTATCGCACCTTCAAGAACTCGGCCGGCAAAGAGGTCCGGGCAAAGATCCTTTCGGTCAACGGAGATAAGATTTCCATCTCCCTGGAGAGCGGACAGCAATTCGAGATTCCGGCAAACTCTCTTTCCACCGCGGATCAGGAATTTATTAAAAACTGGTCCCGGACGAAGAACCCGACTCCGGCACCTGCTTCTGACACCGGAGGGGTTTCTCCCACCCAAATCAACGAAGCGATCGGGCAGTCACTCTTCGCGGATTCCCCCCTCTGGATGACCCGACCCGAAGAGGTTGCGGAGCGCCTCAAGTGGCCGCGGGAATCCAAGACGGAGATAGGAGAAAGTTATCGGGCCTACCCTGACGAAAAATACCGGTTCCTTGGAGCCCGTCCCTATTCGGCGGCACTCTACGGTGAAGGCGATCAGATCACTGCGATCTCAATTGTTTTTGCAAACAAGGGCGATTCGTTTGGAGCCGCCGGGAGTGGCGAGGAACATTTTATCAAAGGGAAACCGGTGCCGGGCGGCATGGAGGGCGTGCGTGTCATCATGGAGAACGACACCGAACTAATTACCTCCAATCTGACTGCGCTCCTCGGGGAGCCTGCAAAACAGCGTTTCGGAGAAGGCGAATCACGCGTGGAGGTGGATCGCTGGGATTGGGCCGGACACGCTTTTCTGCTTTCACATGTTCCGGATGAGTATGTCTCCCTCGCGATTCAGACCATTGCTGCCGCCGACAATCGGGGCAACACGGAACGAGTTCCCGATGCGGTGGTGCGGGAGAGGGCACGCGGGTTTATCGAGAAGCGGGACAATGGTGACGTCGTGATTTCGAATATACCCATGGTCGACCAGGGCCCGAAGGGATACTGCGTTCCGGCTACGGCAGAACGGTGCATGCGATTCCTCGGAATCCCCGCCGACATGTATTTGCTCGCCATGGCGGGGGAAACACAAGCCGGAGGCGGAACCTCGGTCGATGTTCTTCTCTCGAACATCGGTCGCGACATCAAGCGAAAAGGCCGCTCCTTCGACATCATCGAGGGTGAACTGAAGATGCGGGACATCATGAAATCAGTGAACAGCGGGATCCCCATGATGTGGACTCTCTTCAGCACCAAAGCCTTCAATGAGACCGCGAACGGTCGCGTGAAGACGCGTAAGGATTCCTGGGAGGAACACAAGAGTGCCGCCGCCGCCGCTGAACCCTCTCTGACACCGGACTACGACTCCGGTCATGTCGTCATCATCATCGGCTACAACGAGGAAACGAACGAGATCGCTTTTTCCGATTCGTGGGGTGAAAAATACACTGAGCGCTGGATCACGCTGCCGGAGGCCGAACAAGTTTCGCAAAAGCGGATCTACGTAATCGGGCTGTAATGTGCAGCCCGCCTCCCGTGGAGGAACGAGGAGAATTGCGCTATTGATCCTCCCCGGGAATTGCCCCACTCTCCGACTTCAAATCCCACCGATGAATTCTTTTCCAAACTGGTCTGCCTTTGTTGCCATAGTCCTCCTGGCTACTTCTTCGCAAGCGCAGGAAAAGGCGCACCTCGAGCTCAAATCCCCCTTTGCCTCGTTTGTCGAGGATGATGCACCCTTCTTCACCCAAACGGTCGACGCCCGCTCCTTTGGTGACAAACCGGAGAAGTTGAATCTCACCCCACGCGGAATCATCGTGCCAGCCGGGAATGGGCTTTTCGGTTGCTTTGATCCCGATCTCCTTCGCTGGGCCCTCTTCTGGAAGGCAAACGAGGACGGCGAATACCTCACCATGGACGGCATGGGCACGGGCAGTTACCGCCTCCCGAACCGCAAGTCCGCACCGGGACAAAAGGAACTGCCCCGTCCACTCGGCGAGAACATCCTCGCGACGCCCCTGATTCCCGGCGCCTCCGTCGGAAAAGAAGCGGTGCTCGTCGACCCACGTGACCGCGGTCGGGCTGAGGAAGGAGAACTAGGACTCGGTCCGGTGACCATGGGCCGGTTCTCCGGACTCCGACTACTTGGCGGGGGGGTGCAACTGGAATACACCGTTTCCGGAATCCCCATCAAGGAACGCCTCACGAGCGAAGGAAAAAAGCTCCTTCGCCTGGTCGAAATCGGAGCGCACAGCGAGCCCATCCATTTCGTCTGGGGAATGGAGACCGATCAAAGACAGGAACTCCCGGCCTCGGAACAACCCTCCTCTATTCAATTCACCATCACGGAAGATGGCCAGGTCTCCGCGATGGAATCTGCCTCATTCCCCGATCTTCCGGCATCATCACGCCGCTGGGCGGACGCCGTGAAGACCGGCCCTGCCACGGCACCCGCAAAAGACGCCGCCTGGGTCTACGACGACCTCCCACTCCCTGCCCCGAATCCCTGGAAACGCAACGTCCGCCTCGCCGACCTCGAGTTTTTTCCCGATGGGCGGGCTGCCTTCGTTACTTTCGACGGTGATGTCTGGATCGTGAAAGGACTCGACTCCGCAGAGGGCGCTGAGTGGAGCCGATTTGCCTCGGGTCTGCACGAACCTCAGAACCTTGCCCTTCGCGATGACGCGATTTTTGTCTTCGACCGCAACGGCATCGTGCGTCTTCACGACACCGACAGGAACGGCGAAGCCGACTGGCACGAGAATGTCTCCAGTGTCTTCGCCCAGTCCGCTGAAACCCGCCAGTTTGCCAATGACTTCATCGCCCTGCCTGACGGAAGCTTTTATGTCGCCCACGGTGGCCAGATCGGCTCGACCATAGGCAAGCTCAACGGCACGGTCATCAAGGTAGCCCCCGATGGCGATTCCTATGAGGTTATCGCCACCGGCTTCCGTCAGCCCTATCTCGGCTACGATGCCAGGACGGGCGTCCTCACCGCGAGCGATCAGCAGGGAAACTGGAAACCGGCCACCCCCATCTACCGGGTCGAGACGGGACGTTACTTCGGTTTCCAGCCCGAGAAGTTCAAGGAAAAGGTCACCCATCCTGCCTCGATCTCACCCGCCGAGGTCTGGATTCCCCACTTTATCAACCAGTCCGGTGCGGGACAGGTGTGGATTCGTCAGAGCGGTGAAGCCTCCCTGAAAATGGGACCACTCAATGACACTCTCATTCACATCGGCTACAACCGGCCCGAAATTTTCAAAGTCTACCTCGATCCCCGCAGTGAGCAGGGCGCGGTGATGCCTCTGCTGTCGGGTTTTCCCTCCGGACTTCTGAACGGACGGGTCAATCCGCACGACGGCTATCTTTACGTTACCGGATTCCAGATCTTCGGCAGCTCCGGCAGCCGTATCAGCGGTCTCTACCGGGTGCGGCCAGGCGCGACCGAACCCTGGCTCCCTCGCGGGATTCGGGCGGAAAAACGGGGCATCCTCCTGACCTTTGATCAAGCCCTCTCGCCGGAACTCGTGTCGGAATTGGGCCGCTATTCGGCCGACCGCTGGAACTATCGCCAGACACATGAATATGGCTCGGGCAACTACCGCCTCGACGGAGAGCCCGGACAGGAGGCGCTTCCGGTCCTGAGCGCCAAGCTCTCAAAAGACGCGAAGTCGCTTTTTCTCGGATTCGCCGACATGCAGCCCTCGCATTCCCTTCGCCTCACCTACCGGCTCCCCGCTCCCGGAGTGGTTCAGGTTGAAAATGTCTATCTCACCGTCCACTCCCTGCCCTCCTTCGATCTCTCATCTCTCGGTTTTGCCGACGACAAGGTTGATTTGACCCCGCGAACTGACCTCAGCGGCGGAGCCGACGCCGTCGAGCCCACCGCCGCGCTGGGCAAGGAAGTCGCCGTGCGTTACGGGTGTGTCGCCTGCCACGCCACAGGCGATCCCGACATCCCGAGCCCTCCTGTCGCAGCGGAAGGAGGAGCGAAGGTTGCGGTCGGACCTCCCTGGATCGGACTCTGGGGAGCGAGCCGCGTCTTTTCCGACGGATCCGAGATCAAAAAGATCGACGAGGCCTACCTCCGCGAATCCATCCTCGATCCGGCCCGGCGCGTGCAGCAAGGCTACGAAATGGAGCGCACCGGGGTGGGAATGCCGTCCTATCTCGGGGTGCTCAAAGACCACGAGATCGATTCGGTCGTTTTGTTTATCAAGGGTTTGGGGAAGAAGAAGTAGATCGCTTCTCCCTCACTTCGGCACTTCCACCGTCACCCCGGCCTCCGGCACCAGAACAATCTCGACGTCTGCGCCCTTGAGGTGCTTGTCGAAAAAATTCTGCATCAACTGAATCACCACCGGTTTCCCGAAGACCGGCCCGCCATGACCTGCCCCCGGAAGGGTCTGCAGCCAGACCGGAACTCCCTTTGCCTTAAGCACTTCAGCGAATTGCACGCTTTGTGCATAGGGGACGAGAGCGTCATGGGTGCCATGGAGGATCAGTATCGGCGGATCATCTTCGCTCACATAGGTCACCGGGCTGACAGCCCTACTCTTCGCCTCAGTCTCGAGCGGCACGCCAATGAGCGAGGAGTAGGGGTCCTTGGGCGAGTTGAACTCAAAAATGTTCTTCACGTTCTTGTCCTCCGCCGCCTGTTTCACTACGGTCGTAAAATCGGCAGGTCCGTAGATGTCACAAACGGCCTGGACGCGGTCGGACTGGTCCTCATTTCCGCCGATGGGAGGAAAGGTGCCCGTACCGCCTGCCGTGCCGACGAGGGCGGAAAGATGGCCACCGGCCGAACCTCCAACCACTCCGACCTTTTCGGGATCGATCTGGTATTTCCCGGCATTGGCCCGCAGCCAGCGGATGGCAGCCTGGCAATCCTGAATCTGGGCGGGAAATTTCGCCTTCTGGCTGAATCGGTACTCCACGCTGGCTACGGCATAACCCCTCGCCACCATCCCGACAAACGGGCAGGGAAACTTGCTTCCGCCCATCCAGCCGCCACCGTGGATATGGACGATGAGCGGCAGCGGGCTCTCTGAGGACAACTCCGGCAGGTAAAGGTCGAGCCGTTGCGCTTCGTCTCCACCGGGGACGTAGGCAAGATCCCGCTCCATCCGGACGCCGGGTGGCAGATTGGCGGGTTTTGGAGCCGGTTTGGTCTGCTCCGCGGCGGCGAGAGAAACCAGAAACAACTGAAACAGAAGGAATAAAGCTCTCATGAATGGGGTTAACGCGTGACCGAAACATGACGAATTCCCCGAATTTTGGCAATCTCGATGATGGGAAGGCGATTTTGCACCCTAAGTGCCTCCCATTTGGTGGGTTCCGGATGCATCTCCTCCATCAAAAAGGCTTGAACTCCGGGGCTTCCGGGGGAAGGAGTAGCGTTTGCGCGGTCTTTTCGCGCCTCTCAGCCCCATGCCGAAACCTTCCAAGAAAGACCCGTCGATCAAGTCCGATCTACCCTTTGAAGACGCCCTTGAGCAGTTGGAGGAGTTGGTCCGTGAGATGGAATCCGACCAGATTCCGCTCGACGACCTCATCAAGAATTACGAGGAGGGTGCCCGCCTTTACCGCGTCTGCGAAAAACGTCTCGACGAAGCCCGCGGACGCATCGAAATCATCCGGACAAAACGTAACGGAGATCACGTATTAGAGCCCTTCGGCGAAGAATCGGAGAGCAGAGACCAGACCGAAGCCACCTCAGGCGACTCACAGAAAAATGGAGAACTTTTTTGAATTTCCCGAAATCCCGACGGATCAGCTACCCAAGGTCGACTCTGCCGCTGAGCTAAAGAAGCTTCCGCTGGAGGATCTGCCGAAGCTTGCGGAGAACATCCGCCGGACCCTGATCCGCTCGCTCGCGAAAACAGGGGGTCACCTGGGTCCGAACCTGGGCGTTGTCGAGCTCACCATCGCCCTGCACCGGATTTTCAGCACACCCGACGACAAGTTCATCTTTGATGTCAGCCACCAGGGCTATGTCCACAAGATGCTGACCGGACGCTGGGACGAGATCCACACGATCCGCCAATACGAGGGACTCAACGGCTTTCTCCTCCGCACCGAGAGCGAGCACGATTGCTACGGGGCCGGACACGCCGGCACCGCTGTCTCGGCCGCACTCGGAATGGCGGCCGCAAGGGATCTGCTCGGAAAGAACGACCATGTCGTGGCCGTTGCCGGCGATGCCGCCTTCACCTGCGGTCCGACCTTTGAGGCATTGAACAACATCGCCGAGACCACCAAACGGTTTATTCTTGTACTCAATGACAACGAGTGGTCCATCGACCGCAATGTCGGTGCCATCGCCAAGTATTTTCACGCTCTCCAGACGAGTTCAACCTACTCCCACATCCACGAAAAAGCCGCTGAGTTTGTCGAGCGCATCGCCGGGAAGTCGATCCGCTCGATTGCTAAAAAGGTGGAGACCAGCGCGAAGAATCTCCTGTTTCCGAATGTGCTCTTTGAGAAATTCGGAATGCACTATTACGGCCCGATCGACGGTCATGACATCGAGCTGTTGGTGAAGACTTTCGACTTCCTCAAAGATCAGGACGAGCCGGTCGTTCTTCATGTCATCACCGAAAAAGGCCGGGGCTATGAACCTGCCAAGGCCAATCCGATGAAGTTTCACGGTCTGGGGCCCTACAAGACCGAAACCGGGGAAACTCCTCCCGGAGGCGAAGCGACCTATTCTTATATCTACGGGAGTCATCTCGGCAAATTCGCCAAAGTCGACGACAAAATTGTCGCTGTTACGGCGGCGATGCCGAACGGCACCGGACTCGTCGAGTTCCAGAAAGTCGTCCCCGAGCGTTACTACGATGTCGGTATTGCCGAGGAGCACGCCGCCCTTTTTGCCTGCGGACAGGCGGTGCAGGGGTTGAAGCCCTTCCTGACGATCTACTCGACTTTCTTCCAGCGCGCCTACGACATGGCGGTGCATGACATCGGGATTCAGAATCTCCCGGTGCGGCTCTGCATGGATCGCGCCGGTCTTAGCGGTGACGATGGCCCGACCCACCATGGCCTCTTCGACATCGGCTACATGAGGCATATTCCAAACTGGATCTTCATGCAGGCGAAGGACGAGGACGAATTCGTCGACATGCTCTGGACCATGGTGAATTACAACGATGGCCCCGCCGCAATCCGTTATTCCCGGGGTGCCGGAACCGGAGCCATTCCGAAGGAGAGTCCGTCTCTTCTTGAAATAGGCAAAGCCGAAGTCGTCACCGAGGGAACCGATGTCGCGCTGATCGGACTCGGCAACATGTTTGAAATGGCAGAGGCGACCCGGGACAGGCTCGTCGCCCTGGGCTATTCGGTGGCACTCATCAACCCCCGCTGGATCAAACCACTCGACACCGCCTGCCTCGAGAAGTTTGCCGCGCGCTGCCCTCTCATTATCACCTTCGAGGACCACACGCTCCAAAATGGCTTCGGAAGCGCAGTGATCGAACATCTCAACGACGCCGGGCTGAAAACTCCTGTGGAGCGGATCGGATGGCCGGATCAGTTTATCGAACATGGCCGGGTCGACATTCTCAGAGAAAAGCACGGCCTCACGGTTGAGAAGGCTGTCGAGAAAGCCCTCAAGCACCTACCTGCCGTACGAAAAACAGCGATCGCGGGATAAGACCTGAAAATGGGTGAGCGATCGATTCAGCCACGGCTGAACCCGACTACCGCTCATCTATTTTTTCCTCAAAAATTTGCGCTGCCCGGCGGCTCTTCTTTACGGGTTTTTGGCAGGTTTTCTGCGTTATAAAATCGGGTATTTATCGATAAAACCCGCATTGGAAAGAGCCCTCTTTCCGGCTATCTTGCCGCCCGCTATCATCCCTTCAGAGGAACCATGCTGACTTTCAGAACAGCGCTTTCGCTATCATTTTCGGAGGGAAATCCATTCCCCCTTGGAGCCTCTCCAGCACCGGACGGTTCCATTAACTTCGCGGTGACCTCCCAGTTCGCCAGTTCCGTCGAACTCTGTCTTTTCACTGATAAGCGCCACCCGACCAAAGAAACTCATCGCATTCCCCTGACCGGACGAAAGGGGGATACCTGGTTCATGCGTATTTCAGGAATTCCGGAAAACACCACCTACGGCTATCGTGTCGACGGGGTTTGGGATCCGCTCGCCGGACTCTTTTTCAACCGGCATAAGCTCCTGCTCGATCCCTATGCCCGGCACATCGACGGACCGTCAAGATTCCACGCTTCACTGATCTCTCTCGACCCTGAACGACGGATGAATACAGTGGACAGTTCGCCCCACGCGCCACGAGCTTTTGTTCCTTCTCAGGATCTATACGACTGGGAAGACGACACCAGGCCCTGCACGCCCATGTCGGAGTCGGTCATCTGCGAACTGCACGTGAAGGGCTTTTCGAAGCTGAATCCGAAAGTGCCGCCCCGCCTCCGCGGGACCTATGCCGGTCTGGCCCACCCCGCCTCGATCGAATATCTGCGGGATCTCGGAGTAACTGCAGTTCAATTACTTCCGATTCACCAGCACCTCGATGACGGTTTCCTTTTGGATCGCGGCCTCGTCAACTACTGGGGCTACAACACTCTGGGATTCTTCGCTCCGGATGCCCGTTATGCCGCGGGTAACGACCCCGTGACCGAATTCCGGGACATGGTGAAGGCCCTCCACCGTGCCGGACTGGAAGTCATCCTTGATGTGGTTTACAACCACACCTGTGAGGCGGGAGTGGACGGCCCCACCTGCCTGTTCAGAGGCTTCGACAATATCATCTACTACCACACCGATCCCGCCCGCCCCGGGAACTACGTTGACTTTACCGGATGCGGCAATTCGGTCGATGTCTCACACCCCCGCACCTTGAGATTGGTGATGGACAGTCTCCGCTACTGGGTGGAGGAAATGCATGTCGACGGATTCCGCTTTGATCTGGCGGTGGAACTCGGCCGCACCATCGATTCCTACAGCCGCCGGGCGACATTCTTCCAGGCAATCCATCAGGATCCCGTCCTCTGCGGAACCAAAATGATTGCCGAACCCTGGGATCTCGGCAACGGAGGGTATCAGATCGGCAACTTCCCGAACGACTGGGCCGAGTTGAATGGAAAATTTCGCGACGGCGTGAGGCGTTTCTGGAGGGGGGATCCGGGCGTCTCCGGCGAGTTGGCCGCACGCATCACCGGGAGCGAGGATCTCTTTTCGCACAACCGGCGCACTCCCGCCTCAAGCGTGAACTTTATCACCTCTCACGACGGTTTTACCCTCAACGATCTCGTCAGCTACAACCAGAAGCACAATCTCAATAACGGAGAGAAAAATGCGGACGGGGACTCGCACAACATCTCGTTCAACCACGGGGTCGAGGGACCGGCCACCGACCCGGTCGTTAACGAACTCAGAAAGCGACAGATACGGAACTTTTTCGCGACCCTGATCTGTTCGCAGGGCGTCCCCTTCCTCCTCGCCGGCGATGAACGGCTCCGCTCGCAGTCAGGAAACAACAACGGTTATTGTCAGGACAACGAAATCAGCTGGATCTCCTGGAATGATACTCCGGACGGCACCGCGATGTATCAGTTTGTCAGAAAATTGCTGCAGTTGAGACGCGATCACCCCGTTCTCCGGCGGAACACATTTTTTAACGGCCGGGCACTCGACGAGAGCGGCCTTCCCGACATCTGCTGGCTCCGGCCTGACGGGAAGGTGAAGGAATCCATTGACTGGGAGGCTGAAAAGGCCGGGTCGTTTTCCGTTCTCATTCACGGCTCGGAGCGTGAACGATCTCTCCTCTTCATCTTCAATGCCCGACAGGAAACCCGGGAGTTTCATTTTCCAAAAGAACCGAAATCCTCATGGGAATTGGTCATTGATACGAGTGAAAGCTCTCTGCACGGGACACGGGCGGGCTATTCCGAAACGGTTTTTGTTGTCCAGCGGTCAATGCAGATCTGGAAGCAGTCGCTGAAGTAATCCGATCAGGATTTCACATCGCGCCTTTCGAAAGCCATCCAGCCGATCAGAAATCCGGTCAATCCGAAACCGAATAGCCAGGCCGAACTCTCCAGCAGCCGGGCCCAGGGGATATCCTGATAGAGCAGGAACAACCAGGCCGTCATCCGCGAGGTGATAAAATAGTCGCGATAAGGATCAAAGGCCGGAATGGGGATCGAGGAAAGCACCCGATCAGCCACGCAAAACGCCACCGTGAGAATTGTCGCCGCCGCCGGCTTGATCTTGAAACATCCTAACATGAATGCCATACCTGTGACCGGAAGGTAGATCAGGGAGAAACCGAATATGGCGAGAAAGTATCGGAACAGTCCCTCGTTCCACTCGAAGAGGGACACCCTCGGCAGCTCCGGAGTCCAGACCAGCATCCCGCCGCCCCATCCCCGCTCCAGAATTCCGAAGGCAAGCGCCGTGACACCAACGAAGAGGAAGAGGAAACTCGTATAGATCTGGCAGGAGAGAAATTTAACCAGGAGCAGTCGCAAGCGTGAGACAGGACGGACCAGGATAAGGCGGAGATTTCCGTCCTCGGTTTCCTTGGCGAGTATGTCCCCGGCGATGAGCGCCACAAAGACAACTCCGAGCAGGAGCATCGTAAAAGCGACAATAAGAAAACCAAGCGTGAGCGCCGAAAAATACTCATCAAACCCGCCGGCGACACGGGAAATGAATTGTTCCATGTCTTTCTGCGTTCTCTCGTGCGTCCAGAGGTAGAAAAAGAGCAGTTCCACCGCGAGGAAAACTCCGAACCCGATGTAGGTCCGGCGACGGGCGAAAAGACGGAAGAGTTCCCAACCCAGTTGATTGAAAAACAAGCTCATCGGATTTGCGCACCGGTTTCGACGCCGGACTCCGGCGTACTTTGGCTGAACTGAAGATAGAGAGTTTCGAGCGATCCCGCTTCCGGAGCAAAGCGGGAGAGCCGCGCACCCTTCGCTACCAGAGCGGTCAGCAAATCCGCAGGATTTTTCTCAACCGGAAAGGCGACCTTGTCTCCGAACACCTCACCACCCAGGTCGGTGCAGAGTTTCCGGGTGAGCTTGTCGTTCTCGGAATCGATACGATAAAACTTCCGGCCATCCTGAAATCCGCTCACCGCTCCCTCATAGACTTTGCACCCCCCTTGCAGAATAACCACCTCGTCGCAGATCTGCTCGACTTCAGTGAGAAGATGAGAGCTGAGAAGAACCGTCAATCCAAGCCTGTCGCGCAACTCCAGAACCTGATGCCGGAATTCGACGATCCCTCCGGGATCAAGACCATCGGTCGGTTCATCAAGTATAAGCAGTTCCGGTTCAGGCAGGAGCGCCTGGGCAAGCGCAAGGCGCTGGCGCATGCCATGACTGTAGGTAGAGACCCTGTCGAATATTCGTTTTTCGAGACCGACCCAGGCGACCGTCTCGCGCATCAGCGATTCGGGAACGCCTCCCGAGTAAGCGGTCAGGACTTTCAGATTCCTCCACCCGGAAAGATAATCGTAAAAGGCCGGAGCTTCGAAAATCGCTCCAACCCGGCTCACGGCGGCCTCCCGACTTTGCTGCACCGAGACTCCACCAATGAAAGCCTCTCCCGAGTCAGGATGGATCATGCCTAACAAAACTCCCAAAGCCGTGCTTTTCCCGGCTCCGTTATGGCCAAGCAATCCACAGATCCGTCCCTTCCCGACCGAGAAAGAAACCTCGTCGAGAGCCGGTTTCACGGCGCCGGGGAAACGTTTTGAGACACAATTGAACTGAAGCATCAAGGACCCTCCACCACGAATTGCACTTCCCGGAGCACATGACCGTCTGCATAGAGGACATTGACTCCGTCTCCCAAATCCTCGTGAAAGTTCTCTTTGTCCGAGACAATAGGAATTCCGGACGGATGTCCCTTCATACCGAAAAGTTTCAGATTCGACGTTTTCTGTCCATTTACAAGGCTGTTCCAGAAATAGCTGGAACCGGTCTTCTCGAAGATCTCTTCGTGATCGGCGGGACACTGGAAAGAGAACTCATCGCCAACATATTCGAAGAGAACCGTATCCAGCGCGGGAACCTCTTCGTCCTTACTCTCACGGGCCGCAACGAGCGTGGGAAAGGTCATCCCGTGGTCGAGGAAATAGTTATTCATTCCGACTCCAATTTCCCTGAGCTTGCCGGAACAAATCGTCGACCTCGCCTTTGCCTTCATCAAACGAAAGGTCGGGACAGCAATCGTCGTCAACACGATCAGTATGGCGATAACCACAAAGATCTCCACCAGGGTGAGACCTCTGGCGGAATAGTTCTTCGAGTCAGGAAGCTTCATTTCCGGTCCTTTATCATGGTCATTGATCGCTGCATTTCCTCCAGAAAAGGTGCAAGATCGATTTTTGTCTCCGCACTCGCCTCCTCATAGTAGGCCTTGAGTCCGGCGTCGGTGATCTTCTCAACGACTTCCGGGTCTGCCTTCTCAAGGCCTCCCGAATCATCATTCTGCTCCTTCATGCGTTTGAGCGAGCGCTCAACGATCTGCTTTCTCTCGTTGCGATCCATTTCGTTGAACGACTGCATCATCTGCTGAAAGGCCCGGCCAACCCGCTTTTCGAGAAAGTAGAATTGCTCTTCCGGACTCAACTGCTCGATAAAATTCCGGCGGGGATCATTCTCCTGATTCTCCTCGAAGAGACGGTTTTCCGAAGGTTCGAGTTCGTTCAACATTGTCGCCAGAGTATCGATGACCTCCTTTCTCTTCTCCGGATTATCGATCCCCTCGAGCTGATTCGCATCAATGTATGCCGCCACTTTTTCCGGGGTCGGCCTGACCGATCCCGCCCAGCCGACAATGGCATAGGCTATACCCCACAAGGCGAGGAGAGCCGCGATTCCTTTAACAAGCAGCATATGGCGGTGTTTCATGGAGAAAAGAGGCGTTCCGTTCAGAAAAGGTTACGTCCGACTTGGCCGTCGGAACCGGTTTTTCAGTTCGGCTACCGAGTATACCCGCATTACCAGCATCGAAGCCAAATAAATGAAGAGACCCGACCCGGTGACAAGCCCCATCAACCCCAAACGCACGAAAAACCGTCCCTCCGCCATTAGCCAAGGCTCACCAAAATGGGCCAGGACCCAAACCGCCACTCCCATGACCAGGGCGGCCAGCAGCATCCTGCCGGTCCGGCTGAAAAAGCCCTCACTTAACCCCATAAAACCGGCACCTCGAAGTCCGAACCAAAGCAGGGCCACATTCACCCATCCCGCTACCGAGGTGGCGAGAGCACAGCCGACCGGACCAAGCCAAATGTAGAACGGGTAGACGAGCACCATGTTCGTGACCGCCGTGATGATCGTGTAACGCATCGGCGTCTTTGTGTCCTCGCGGGCAAAATAGCCGGGCTGGAGAACCCTAGCCAGGATGTAAGCCGGTGTTCCGGTGGCAAACGCAGCGAGGACGTATCCAGCCGTAATGGCCGAATCTCCGGCAAATTTTCCCCCTTCGAAAATCGCATACATGATCTCCCGCGGAATGACCAACATCGCAACGGTTGCCGGCAGACAAAGAAAAAGTGAGAACTCCAGCCCTTGACTGAGGCTTCTCTTGGCTCCCGCTTCGTCTCCCCCGCGAAGGCTCCGCGTGATCTCAGGGAGAAGGACAACCCCAGCCGCCATTCCAATCAGGCCTAGTGGAAGTTGATTGATGCGGTCAGCATAGAAAATTGCCGTTTTCCCTCCGATCTGGAGAGAAGCAATGGTCTGCCCGACCATTAGGTTCAACTGTTGAACGCTCGCGCTAACGAGCCCCGGAGCCATGAGGAGGGAGAGGCGCTTTGCATCGGCGTCGAACTTTGGAAAGAGCGGTCGGAGGTCGACCCCCCGCCTGAGACACGAAACCAAAACGACCGCCAACTGTAGAACCCCGGCGGCGACAACAGACCAGCAGAGCACCAGCAACGGTTCACCGGTCCGGGGAACGACGATGACCAGGCCGATGAGGAAGACGGCATTTAAAACGACGTAGGCCACCGCAGGAGCACCGAACACTTTGCGACTATTCAGGATGCCGCTCAGTCCCGCCACCAGGCAGATAAAGACCAGATAGACCACCGTAATTCGGGAAGCCGTCACCGCCGGTTCAAGTCGTCCATCCGCAGCGAAGCCGATATTGGTCAGCCTGACGATGGGCTCCATGAAAATAAACGAAAGGACAAAGCAGCCCATCAGAATCATGAACATGAGAGAAAGTGTCCGACGTGCAAAAAAGTCGGCTTCTTTCTCTCCTGCCTCTTCCAGGCGACGGCTGTACATCGGAACAAAGGCCGCATTGAATGCCCCCTCTCCGAAGACCCGGCGAAACAGATTCGGAAGTTGAAAAGCGGCGACCCAAACATCGGACATCGCACCGCTTCCAAGATGGCTGGCAATGAGTTTGTCACGAACAAATCCCAGAACGCGGCTCAACAGGGTGAGACCTCCGACAGTGAACATCGAGCGAAACATTCGGAGAAGGCGAAAATTGGAGAAAAGGAACCGGACGGAAATACGGGGTTCTTCTCCGACTTATTTCACTTCAGGCTGCGCTCCCCCGGAATTCGCTGCGCGACTTTGAAGGAATGAGGCGAGCGGTTGCAGGTCATTGCTTCCGTCCTCAAATTTGGTTCCGACCTCGGTCAGAGTCGTCATTTGAGTGATGACTTCGAATCCGGTCTTAATCATGCCGGGCTCAAAGACAAGCCGGGTCAGTCTCATCCCCTTGAGAGGGGTGAGGTCGCTCACCGGGGTCTCCCCGATATGGAGACGTTGCAGATTCGTTCCTGCAAGCGGGGAAAGATCGCTCACTGATGTCCGATGAAGCGTCAAACTGACGAGCGGAGATTTTGCGAGAGGGGAAATGTCAGACACCGGCGTATCGGTGAGCCATAACATTTGCAGGGGCATACCGGCGAGGGCCGAAAGATCCGAGACCTTGGTGTTGACGAGATTCATCTCCACGATGGCCAATCCTTTCAAGGGGGAGAGATCGGTAACCATCGTGCCGCTCAGGTAGAGTTTGCGCAAGCCACCCATTCCGGCGAGCGGACTGAGGTCCTTAACCGCGGATTTTTCGAGGTAGAGTTCCACCAGGGGCATCCCCTGCAAGGGGGAGATATCAGGGACCGCACAGCCCTGAAGATACAAGGCCATGAGAGACATTCCCAGAAAGGGCGAAAGATCGGTCACCCCGCAATTGTCGAGAGCCACCGCCCTGACCTGGCCCGCCTCGTCGATCTCAAACTGACCATTTCCGGTGTATCCGGGATTTTTCGACCGGATCACCTCGTGCAGTTTCACCTCGCTCCAGACCCGCGGGGTTTGGGGTGGGGTCGGAGCGATCACCGGAACGTTTACCGCCTTTGCCTCATCGACCTTTTTCTCCTGATTCTCGGCCGGTTGGGTTTTTTCCCCGCAGGAAACTGCGACGATGGAAACAACGATGAGGCAAACCATGGTTCTGAGGAGCATCTACGACAATTCGCGCAAGTCCCGCGGCAATCAAGACCCGTCTTTCGCTCTAAGGAGGCGATTTTCGCCTTAATTCCCCATCCCTCCCGTTACTTAGACCATGCGAAAACTCCCGCCTTTGTCCGGTTCCCTCTCCGTCTCCGGGATCGAACTCGACGGAGATTCCATCGATTCCCATGATCCGGACGAAAGAAGCTGATTTTTCCCCGGTCATCATGACCGTCGCCAGTTCGGGCAAGGAATCGATCGAATATCCGTGTTGCTTCCAAGGGCAAAGCGGGTTTACTGGATTCCCCGAGAGAATGGTTGAATAATTTTTTCGGTAGTAATGATTCTGTTGATTTTAACATGACCGAGTTTGGAGGGGACACCGGTCGTGCTGGCCCAAGTATTTTCTTCTCTGCAGGAGAGGTTTCGGGGGATTTCCAGGCATCGCACTTGGCCCGGGCCGTCTTGCGCCAGGCCCCCTCGGCGCGACTTTACGGCTGCGGCGGCGAGAAAATGAGTGCTTCCGGGGTAGACGTCCGGCTCCAAACTTCCCAGTTCGGTTACGTCGGCCTTCGGGAATCGCTCCGGTTCAAGAAGCCGGTGGTTGCCGCCCACCGGAAGATCAAGACTATTCTCCGGGAGGAGCGACCGGATCTGGCAGTGTTAGTCGACGGGGAACGGTTCAATAAGCCGCTGATCGAAATCTTTCACCGTGAACAGATCCCCTTTGTTTATTATTTCGTTCCTCAAGTCCTGTTCTGGGGACGCTGGCGCACCCGCCACATCGCCGCGCGTGCCCGTTTGGTGATGCCCGCCTTCCCGGACGAGTTGGAGATCTTCCGCCGCAAAGGTGCGCGGGCTGAATGGCTCGGCCATCCATTTCTCGACATTGTGCAGGCCGACGAAGACCCCGAGAACTGCCTGCGGCAGGCCGGCCTTGATCCGACCCGGCCAATCGTAGCGCTGATGCCTGGCAGCCGGTGGCAGGAAATCGAGAACTTTGGTCCCATCCTGTTCGAAACGGCCCGGCGCCTGCAAGCCAGCCGCCCCTCTCTTCAGTTTATCCTACCGGTCGCCGGCGCGCACTTGCTGATCCGCCTCCAACAATTGCTCGGTGCATGTGGCATGGCGGACGAGGTGCGCATCGTGACTGAAAACTCATACTCATTCCTGAGCCGCTGTTCTCTTGTCCTCCTTTCCTCGGGCACCGCGACGCTGGAGACGGCCTTGCTCGGGATTCCCATGGTGGTCTTTTACCGCGTTTGTCCGCTCACGTTCATGGCCGCCATGCTGTTGGTGAACAGCCGCTACATAGCGATGCCGAACATCCTGCTCGCGGCGCCGGTTGTGCCGGAACTGATCCAGGACCAGTTTACGGTTGAACGCCTTGAAGCCGAGGCGGGCCGGTTGCTCGACGACCCGGCCTTGCTACTGGAGGTACGGCGGCGTCTCGCCGAGATCCCGGCCCTGCTCGGGGTTCGCGGTGTACTCGAACGTGCCGCTGCCGCCGTGCTGCGCGAGGCCAATTCAACATACCACGTGGGCGCTGACGCCGAAGTCGTGCAGTAGCCGTAGCTTTTGACCCGCGGCCGGATCCAACCAATTCACCAATGTCCGTCGCATGACCTTCAGGAGCCGATTTTTTCATGCCTCCCAGATGTTGTTGCGCCCCCTTTTGGAACTGGCTCTGAGCCTCTTCCAATTCATCCCCGAGCGCGCGGCCTATGCTGTCGCGCCTCTGCTGGGGCGCGCCATCCGACTTGGTCGGAAACAGGAAGTGCTGCGCCGTTACCTGCTGTTCATGGGGGATTCCGCGGAAACCCGGGGGAAGTTGAAACCATTCTGGCGCGCACATGTCGCCCATCTGGGCCGCAGTTGCTTCGAACCGCAGTTCCTGACTCTTTCGACCGATGAACGGTTGTTGGAAATCGTCTCGCTTGAGGGTGCCGAACATCTTCAGGAGGCGCTGCAAAAGGAGCGTGGAGCGGTCCTCTTTATCAATCACCTCGGCAGCCCGGGAGCAATTGTTGCCGGGTTCGGGTTGCGCGGATACGATCTCACCATCGCGGGCAATCGCATCGTCGCCGGGATTGGCGGTGAAGTGGTTCGGCTGGATCACCTTGAGGAGGTTGTCCAACGAATGTTCCGGCGTGGCAGGGTGCAGCGGGCACTACTGGGCGAACGCCTTCCGCAACGCCTCGCGGAAGCCCTCGGACGCAATGGCCTGTTCGCTATGTTCATCGACTTCCCCGTGGCGAAAAAACACAACCAAATGTCCCGGTTTGGCGCCGCACAGATGAATGTAAACCTCGGACCCGCAATTCTCGCGCTTCGATACGGCGCGCCGGTGCTGTCCGTTTCCTGTCTCCGCGTGGGGGTCAATCGCCACCGCTTGATCATCAAGCCGCCGCTGACATTGCCGGATCATTTCGAGGACACTACTTCAAGGGCGGCGTGCCTTATGCAGCAAGCGCTGAATGAAATGGAGGTTGACCTTCGGGCTCATCCGGATCAGTGGTGGCCATGGGATTGGGCGGAACTGGAACCAGTCAACGAGGGAGGGAATCCGTGACCCCGCCGAAATCCTACCCCTCGGCGGAGGTCAAGCACGGCCCCGGTCGCCTCCTGTTTCGCTCCATATTCGGCGCGATCGGGCGTTCCCCCGAACCTCTGGCACGCTTGATCTCGACGCTCCTGAATCCCCTGGTGTCCCTGCCGACCCGCCGGCCGCGGAGCACCAATCTGCAACTCATGTTTCCCGGGCTTACTCCATCCGAGCGGGCGGCTCTGGATAAGCGGCATCAGCAATATATCGCCCTTATGCGGGTGCACATCGCCCGGGCGGCGCACTTCAGCGGGGAAGAGGCGCTCCGCACCGCGCAAGTCAACGGACAGGAACATCTTCAGGACGCCCTGAAACAGAAAAGGGGCGTCCTTCTTGTTGGTGGCCACGTTGGCACTTGGTGGCATTGCCCGGGGATGCTGGCCGTTTTCGGTCACCCGGTCAGCATTGTCGTCAATTCCGACCTATTCCCTCCCATGCTCGAGCACATGCACCGGCTCTCGGATCGATACGGATTTCGCATTGCTTACACGAAACACGACGCCTACCAGCAGGCGAAGGAGGCTTTCGCCCGGAATGAAATCTTTTCGGTAACGATGGATTTTTCCATCCGCCCGGAACGCAGCATCCGGCTGCCGTTCTTTGGTGCATCCCTGCCTGTGGACCCGGGTATCGCCATGCTCGCCTTGCGCCAGCGCGCCGTGGTACTTTGGGTAGACTGTCATCACGATGCGCAAGGCCGCTCGATCGTCACCCTCTCTCCGGAACCGCCGCTCGGCCGGGGCACACCGCTGGCTTCCAGCGAGCAACTCAGCCGCCACTGGGTCGGACGGCTCCAGCGTGATCTTGAGGCGCATCCCGAGCAGTGGTGGCCGATGGGTTTCCTCTTTCTCGACAGACCGGTTCAGCCAGAGTCCACCTCCTGCTAGGAGCTGGTTCGAAACGGCAACTAATCATGACATCATTTCACAGAGCATCAGGCCCCAGTCGTATTCGCCTCCTCCGGGACTTGCCCGGGGTGCGCCGCAACATGCCCGCCTACATGGTGGACCTCGCCAACGAATTCGGCGAGACCGTCTACATCCCGATACGTTACCCGACTTACATTCTGCGAAATCCCGAGGATGTGAAGTACATCCTGGTCAACAATCCGAAGAATTATCACAAGGCCGGGAGCCTCAAGGTGGGCAAGGAATTATTCGGCAATGGTCTTGTTAGTGGAGAGCCGCCGTTGCACACCCAACAACGCCGGATCATGCAACCCATGTTTCACCGGCAAAGTATTTCGCGCTTGGGCGAGTCGGTGGTGGACGACGCCCTGAAGCATATTTCCGGATGGCAGAACGGCGCGGTGATCGACCTGGCCGAGGAAATGATGGCTCTTACACTGACCATCGTGGGCAAGGTTCTTTTCAGTGTGGACCTGCATCGCGACGCACGTGAAATCGGCAACGCCTTCCTGACCGCCGAACGGCTGGTCGTGCGCCGCATGCTCAGCGTGCCTATCCCCCTCTGGGTTCCGACACCCTCAAACACCCTATACCGCAAGGTCATCGCCCAGATCGACCACTTCGTCTTCCAACTCATCTCTAATCGCCGGAAGACGGAGGATCAACCAGGCGACCTGCTTTCGATGTTGATGGGCGCCCGCTTTGAGGATGGCACGGCCATGAGCGACCAGCAGATGCGGGATGAGCTGGTGACGCTCCTCGCGGCCGGCCATGAAACCGTTGCCAATACCTTCGACTGGACCTGGCACCTGCTGTCGCATCATCCGGAGGTCGAGCAGAAGCTGATTGAGGAATGGCAGCGCGTTCTGGGCGGACGCAATCCCACAATGGAGGACATTCCCGCATTGACCTACACCGACCTGGTCCTGACCGAGTCCATGCGTCTTTACCCGCCGGCGTGGATACTTGCCCGCCGGGCGATTGGTCCCGACCAGCTTCCGAGTGGCTTGGAAGTCCGGATCGGGGATGAGTTGATGCTGTCGCCGTATGTGCAACACCGGCACCCAGGGTACTTCACCGATCCCGACAGTTTTATTCCCGAACGTTGGACACCCGAATTCAGGAAATCGCTCCCGGGCGGAGTTTACTTCCCGTTCGGCATGGGGACGCGTTATTGCATCGGAGAACAACTGGCGAAAATGGAACTCATGATGGTCCTTCCGACCATTGGTCAGAAGATAAAGCTAATCGAGGTTCCGGGCCAGGCCGTGCAGCCGGAGGCCCTTATCACCATGCGTCCGAAGGACGGATTGAAGATGGAAGTGAGCTATCGGGCCTGAAAGACCCGCTGAAACCGAAACCGCTACTCGTAGGCGTGCTGGTAAAGAATGTGACCCCAGTGCTGCCGGACGGTGGCTCGTTCCTCAGCGCTCAGCTGGTAGTTGCCGACCTTGTGGTCCGCCCGTTCGGCGAAATACTTCTCCATGCCCGGGCGGACCGCCTCGAAGCCTCCCAACTCCAAGCATTCATAGACCTTCTGCATCTCACCATGAGGATCTTTCACGAGGTCCTCGAATCGCAGTTGGTGAAAATGCCCCGGTGGCAGCAACAGCCTGGCGGCCTCCACCTGCTCGTGCATCAAGCGGTAATTCTCAAAGATGGTGGCATCCACATTGGCCAGTGAGGCCTTTTCCAGTGTGAAGATAGGTACCAGCGAACGTATCAATTTGCGGTTCGACGAGAACAGATCGTAGGGATTGCGGATGATGTAGAGGAATCGGGCACCCGGGAACATTTCCGCCAGCACCTCAATCCGTGCAGTGTGAGTGGGCGACTTCAGAACCAGCCGGCGCCGGTGCACGGACTGGACCTGTTGGACGAACTCGAGGAGAGCGGCTTTCCATCGCGCCAGATCGTCGGCGTGAAACTTCCTTACATCCAGAATGTGTGGATTGGGGCAGGGATCGTTCGGAAATACCAGGCTCTCATAGGGCGATGGCACCCCCTTCAGGAAGAGTGCAAACTCATCCTCCTGCGGCGAATCCGGGCCGATCTTCATGTCGTCCATCGGCCGCCCCCGCTTAGGCTGCATCGCAATCAGGCGTTGAATGATCGGCCCGGTGACGAGAAAATGAAGCGGACAAAAGCATTCGTAGGAGGTGGGTGCCGCGTGCCGCGGGTCCAGCGTCATTAATTCGTGGAGCAGCGAGGTGCCGCTGCGCCAGAGGCCGATTACAAAGATCGGCATCTCGGTCACTGGCACCTGCGCGGCTTGCTTCCGGAAGCGGCGGCTATGGAACACCTGCAGCACCCAGTGAAGCAGGAGGACACCAAACGCGAGCAGGATACACGGCCAGCAATACCAGTAGATGCGCCCCATTCTTCCTTTGAGCAGCCGTCTCCAAGTTTGGAAGGAGAAACCCGACAGAATCAGGGGCGTCCAGAATAGCGGTTTAACGAACGCTGGCGGTGGTTTCGGTGCGTGTGTTATGTCCACTTCGATAGGCTAGGGCAGAGGGAAGAGTTTGCCAAGTGGAGGATGGCAGAGAGCTACCGCGCTCAAGATCCGTCTCTCCCGGTTCGGGGTTGGATCCTTCGCGCTGAAATCCCCATCTTGCCCTTTTCTCCGACCGCTCCATACTTCCCCCTATGTCCGGTTCCCTCTCCTTCTCCGAGATCGGCGTCGTCTTCGACCTCGACGGAGTACTCATCGATTCCCATGACCAGCACGAACGAAGCTGGTTTCTTCTCGCCAGTGAGATCGGCAAAGCGCTCACAAAGGAGCAGTTCAAGGAATCCTTCGGCATGCGCAACGTCATGTGCATTCCTCACGTCTTCCACTGGACCGGACCCGACGACCATGAGGAGATCCGCTCCCTCGGAGAACGGAAAGAGGCGATCTACCGGAGACTTCTCGCCGAGGACGGGATCGATCCGCTTCCGGGTGTCGTCGATCTGCTCGAATCACTGACTTCAGCCGGGGTTCCCTTTTCGCTGGGATCCTCCACCTCGCGGAAAAACATCGAGGTCTGCTTTGCCGCGACCGGCCTCGACCGGTTCTTTGGCCCTTTTTACACCGGAGCCGAGGATGTCTCGAGAGGAAAGCCCGATCCGGATGTCTTCCTCGAAGCCGCTGCGAAAATCGATCGTGTCCCCGCCTCCTGCCTCGTCATTGAAGACGCCCATGTCGGCGTCGAGGCCGCCCGCGCTGCCGGGATGAAAGTCATTGCGGTAACCACCACTCATCCCCGTTCAAGCTTTGATGATTCGGGGGCCAGCCGGATCGTCGATTCCCTGGCTGAGCTCAACGCCGAAGTCATCCGCTCCCTCATCTAACGATCTGCGATTTGCGATTGAGATCGTCATTCTTCCGTGTAGGAGTTCCCTCTGTTTTATCCTGAATATTGCCCATGAGAGTAAAAGCTTTTCCCTCCCTCGTTCCCGCCCCCGGTATCGCCGCGTCACTCGCTTCGGTTCCCTACGATGTCATCAATACGGAGGAGGCACGCGCCCTTGCCGAGGGTCTGCCGAACAGCTTCCTTCGGGTCGAACGTGCCGAACTGGAACTCCCTGCCGACGTCGATCCCTACAGCGAAGAGGTTTATGCCCACGCCAGGCGGAACTTCGAAAAATTCCAGCAGGAGGGAATCTTTGTCCGCGAACCCGAACCCTGCATTTACCTCTACCGTCAGATCATGAACGGTCGCTCTCAAACCGGGATCACCCTCGCTTTCCATATCGAGGACTACGAGAACGACATCATCAAAAAGCACGAGAAGACCCGCAAAGTGAAGGAGGATGATCGCACCCGCCTCACCGATGTCCTGAGTGCCAACACCGGCCCCGTTTTCCTGACCTATAAGGATGACAAAGCCATCGATACCTTTGTCGACAAGTGGACGAGTTCGCATGAGCCGAACATCGACTTCGTCGATGATGTCAAGGTGCAGCACACTGTCTGGCGCGTGACAGAGAAAGAAGCCGGCCCGGTCCTCGAGGCGCTTGCAAAAGTTCCCGTCTCCTATGTCGCCGACGGTCATCACCGCAGTGCCAGCGCCGCCCGCGTTGGCAAGGAGCGCCGCGAGGCGAATCCCACCCACGACGGGACCGAGAACTACAACTGGTTCCTTGCCGTGACTTTTCCCGCGAGCCAGCTCAATATCCTTCCCTACAATCGGGTCGTAAAGGATCTCAATGGACTCTCCGCCGACAGCTTCCTCCAGCGCCTTGCCGGGAAGTTCCACCTCGATTCCAATGGCCAGAAAACGCCCGATGGCCCCGAGTCCGTCTGTGTTTATCTCGACGGGAGCTGGCACACCTTGAGCTGGGACACCGTCAAAACGGACAACCCGATCGAGCGCCTCGATGTCTCCTTTCTTCAGGATCAGGTGCTGACCCCTATTCTCGGAATCGGGGACCCGCGCACCGACAATCGCATCGACTTTATCGGCGGAATTCGCGGCACGGCGGAACTGGAAAAGCGGGTCGACAGTGGAGACTGGGCCGTTGCCTTTTCAATGTTCCCGACCACCGTCCAGCAGCTTATCGATATTGCCGATGCCGGAGAGATTATGCCGCCCAAGTCGACCTGGTTTGAGCCGAAGTTGCGGTCGGGTTTGTTTGTCTACACCTTGGACTAAACCTTTTTCAACTTACCCCCGAACCCCGGAAAGATAATACCGGGCGTCGGCGTCAGAAGGAGAAGCAAACACCACCTCAGCCGGTCCCTCTTCCACAATCGTCCCGGCTCCAGCGCGCATCCAGAAGACACCGACATGATCGGCGAGTCGTCGCGCCTGGGCCAGATTGTGTGTTACGATCACGACGGTGACACGACCGCGCAGGGCGGCGATATGCTCCTCGACCACGGCTGAAGCGAGCGGGTCGAGAGCGCTGCAAGGCTCGTCGAAAAGGATCACTTCAGGATCGAGAGCAAGGGCGCGAGCAATACAGAGCCGCTGCTGCTGGCCTCCGGAAAGTTTCATCGCACTTTCGTCAAGGCGACTCGAAACTTCCTCCCAGAGCCCGACATCGCGGAGACTTTTTTCCATCAAGTCCGGAAGATCGGAGCGGGACACGCCGTGTTCACGGAGGGGGATCTCGAAGTTCCGTCGAATGGAATGAGGGAAAGGATTCGGCTTTTGAAAGACCATCCCGATGCGCCTTCTCAGGGACATGACATCCAGGGACGGATCGGTCAGTTCACGCCCCACCCCGTCCCTGACACTGCCCTCAACGCGGCAGCCCGGGATGAGATCGGTGAGCCGGTTCATGGCATGCAGCAGCGAACTTTTTCCACAGCCTGACGGACCAACCAGCGCGGTGATTTGGCAGTCGGGAATGGTAAGGCTAACCTCCCGGATGGCGGCAAAGTTTCCGTAATGAACTGAAACATCCGAGAGGCTGAGACCGCCGCAGGTACAGGAGGTGTTTGAAGAACAGGAACTAACAGATGTCATGAGTGGTAGCGACGGAGCCAGCGCTCCGCGAGGAATGAGGCAAATGAATTAATCACGAGAATCATCAGCAAAAGAACGAGAGCCGAAGCCGAGGCGGCGGCGGCCCCGTTCGGGATATTCATCGCAAGATCGTAAATATGAACAGAGAGCGCTCTCCCCGAATCACCTGGCGAGTCCGGCCAGCGGGTCGCGTAGCCGCTCGTAAAAATCAGGGCGGCGGTTTCCGAAAGTGATCTCGCCACACCGATGGTCACCCCGACGAGGATACCGGGAAGGGCGGCCGGCAGGAGAATCTTCCTGATCGTGGTCGTTTGCGTCAATCCGAGAGCCGCAGCGGAAGGACGAAGGTCGACAGGCAGACTCTGAAGAGCGGTCAGGGTCGTCCGGACAAGGAGAGGGAGAATCATGCAGGCGAGCGTGAGGCCTCCTGACAATATCGAAAAACCAAGTCCCAGAACCTGGGCAAAAAAGGCCATTCCAAACAGTCCGAAGACAATCGAGGGCACACTCGCGAGTAGATCGACCCCACCGGTGATGGCCCGGGCCGGGACGGTGCCGGGGCGAACGAACTCGGACAGCCAGAGAGCGCATCCGACGCCGGGCGGTATCGCAACCGCAAGAGCAATCACAACAATCATCACCGTCGAAACGAGCACCGGTCCTATCCCTCCCGATCTGCCCCCATCTGCCACTTCTCCTGTCAGGAACAACCACGAGAGATGAGGCAGTCCCAGCCGGAGAAGATCCCAGACGATGCACCCGAGCACCACCAGAGTCAGACTTGCGGCGACCGCTCCAACGATCCCGCAGGCAAGATCTGAAAAGCGGCGATGGTTTCGGCGACTGACCGGTGATTTCATGAGATTTCCCCCGGGTTAACTCACCTCGCCGGCGTTTCTTTTTCCGAAGGCGAGCCAACCCGTGAGGGCACCGGTGACGAGCACAAGGATTAGTCCCGCCAGATAGAGGAGGGCCTTGTGTGAACTTGAGGCATAGCCCATCTCCAGGGCGATGGTCGCGGTGACCGGTCGAACGGGATCGAAGACGCTCCCGGGAAATTTTGCGATATTTCCGCAAACCATCACCACCGCCATCGTTTCTCCGACTGCTCTCGCTATGGCCAGGAGGACACCGCTCCCTATCCCGCTCCGCGCGGAGGGCAGGGCAATATGAAACACAGTCGCGAACCGGCCCATTCCCAATCCGGCGGCGGCGAGGAGTTGGCTTTCCGGTACCGACCGCAGGGCGGACTGGCTTGTCAGGGCGATGGTCGGCAGGATCATCAGGGCAAGCACGATCCCCGCCGCGAGGAGACTTTGCCCCGGAGGATGAAGACGATTGATCAAAGGCACCAGAACAGTGAGCCCCCAGAATCCGAAGACGATCGAAGGGACGCCAGCGAGGAGTTCTAGCATTCGCTGGTTCCAGACCGCCAGGCGCTTTGGCAGATAAAAGCGATGAAACACCGCACCGGCGATTCCCAGAGGAGCGGCAAGCAAGGCGGCGAGCGCCGTCACGAGAACCGAGGCCGCCAACATCGGCATCAGGGCAAACTGGGGATCACGTGCCGAGCCTGGCTGCCAATGCTCATCAAAAAGGAGGCGGGGCAGGTAACCGTCCCGCAGCGCGGGCAGCGCCCCGGCAACGAGGAACCAGACGATCAAAAGGACGACACTCCCCGAAAGAAGCGCGAGCATCACGAGCGCCCCCCGCAGAATCCGGTCACTTCGAGAGAGAAACATATAGATGGGACTCGATCAGATCTGCGTTCTCAGGTGCGGTGAGGAAATCCAGAAAATCGCGGGCCGTAGCCGGAATTTCGCCATGGGAAACGAGTTGGAGCGGCCTCATGATGGGAAACTTTCCGGCCGCCACATTTTCATTGGTCGGCTCAATCCCGTCGCAGCGCACCAGCTTGATCGGAGTGCCTCCCGCCGCTTCACTGGCCGCCGCCCCGATCGAGACATAAGCAATGGCATTGGGATCGGCGACCACGGTTTTGATCGCCTGCTGATTCTCGCCCACAATGACGCCAGCCTTGATGTCGGCGCTGTCGAGACCGGTGTATCCGAGAAAAACCTCCAGGGTCGCGCGACCTTCGGCCTTGCTCGCCACGGTGATCTTTGCATCGGGGCCGCCCAACTCTTTCCAGTTCGTGACTTTACCGGTGTAGATATCAATCAGTTGCTGGCGGGAAAAATCAGTGACCGGATTCGTTTGATGCAGGATGATTCCAACCCCGTCGATCGCGAAACGATGGGCCGTCAGTTCCGATTCATCGGCTTTGAGATCCCGAGAGATCATCCCGAAGGTGGCAAGTCCGGAGAGCGCATCGGCGATTCCCCGCGAAGAACCTCCCGTCTGCACTTCAATTCTGACACCCGGATGTGTGGCTTCGAACCGCTTCGCCGCATCAGTCACGACCGGGGCGACGGTGCTCGACCCGGTAAGAATGATTATTTCCCTTTTCTCCCGGGAACATCCCGAAAACAGGGATAATACAGACAGTCCGATAAGCAGTGGCGCACTCTTCATCATTTGCCGGAGGGAAATGAAAGCTGGCAGCACCCGAGATCAATGATGTCCCCGCGGCGGCGCAGTTCGACGGAAGAGGCAAGACGGTAGAGCACCGATTTTCCGTCCCGTTCCGATTCTACAATGCCCGCATCTCTCAGGAGCTTCAGGTGATGCGAAAGCAGACTTTGTTCGATCTCGAGCGCCACTTGAAGCTCACCGACATGCTGTGGATTCGTGAGCAACTGCCTCACCACCGCCAGCCTCGTTTCATCGGCAAGGGCCTTGAGCATCGTGGCGCAGGAGATCTCTTCGCCCGAAGTCTCCTTACGCATCTTGAACGGGTCCACTTTCATGAATGGATATTGATATGAATTTTTGTTCAAGTCAAATAGCCAATGTAACCGGGTTCGGTCATTCATTGAACGAGGTTTGCCCGCCCCCTTCCTCTAGAGAAACGAATTCACCCAGCCTGCCAGCGCGCACCCGGCGATCACCGGCAGCAGACCAACCTTAAAACGCTTCATCGCAAGGAAGGCGAGTCCCGAGAGCACCGCGATAAAGAGGTCAAATGATCCCTCCAAGCCACCCGGAGCGGTTGGCCAAACGGCATGCCGGACAAAGTGGACTCCCAGATTCAGGATGACCCCGACGACAGCGGCGGTGATCGCCGTCATGGCCGCACTGAGCCGGGGATGTTCACCGAGTTGCTCGACATGGGGTGCTCCGAGGAAAACAAAGAGAAAACAGGGGACAAACGTGACCCAGGTGGTGATCAAGGCCCCCACCGTCGCCGCCGCCAGGGGCGATAGCGCTCCCGGATGCTGCCAGCCGCCCACAAATCCGACAAACTGCAGGACCATGATGAGCGGGCCCGGAGTCGTCTCGGCCAAAGCAAGGCCTGACATCATCTGGGGGTGGCTCAGCCAGGCATAATTTTCCACCGCCTGCTGGGCCACATACGGCAACACGGCGTAGGCGCCGCCAAAGGTCACGAGGGCCGCCTTGCTGAAAAAGACTCCCTGCTGAACCGGAGTGCTTTCCCAGCCCAACCAGAGGCCCAGACCGAGAATCGGGAGACACCAAAGGAGCAGCGAAACGGCGATCACCCGAATCGTGCGACCGGCCGTGGCCGACTGGACTTGCTCGAGCCTCACCTCCTCCGGTTCACCCTTGTCACCGGCGGAGTGATGACCCTTCCCTGCCGGAAATTGCGCGGGAATAAATCGATTCCCCATCCAGCCGATCATTGCGGCCCCCAGGATGATGTAGACAAACGAAATCCCCAGAAAATAGATGGCTCCGAAGGACAGAATCGCAATGGCCCACAGCCCGGGGCTGCGCAGGGCCTTTTTCCCAATTCGTAAAACCGCTTCCGCGACCACGGCGATGACGGCAGCGAGGAGCCCGTGAAAAATCGCTGCAAGCCAGGGGAGATGACCTCCCGCCATGTAGAGCCAGCTCAGTCCGTAGAGAATAAAGACTGACGGAAGAACAAACCAGAGCCCGGCGGCAATGCCGCCCTTTGCTCCGTGGAGCCTCCAGCCGAGATAGGTCGCGAGCTGCTGGGCCTCGGGGCCGGGGAGAAGCATACAAAAGTTGAGCGCGTGGAGGAAATGGCCGTCGCTGATCCAGCGTCTTTTCTCGACCAGCTCCTTGTGCATGATCGCAATTTGTCCCGCCGGTCCGCCGAAGCTGATAAACCCCAGCTTGATCCAGAACCGAAGGGCCTGCCCGAAACCCGGGTGGGAAACAAAATTCCCGGAGTCCGACGGTGAGCGATCCGGCATCCCGTCTCTCATTTTCCTCTACAGCCCCGGAAAAGACTCACCCTGCTCCCCGCCCGCATCCTGCATCTTTTTCAGGACGATGGACATGTCCTCCACCGCCTCCCAGACATGCGAAGCCACATAGATGGGTGCGTGCGCCTGCACGGCAAGAGCGATACTGTCGCTCGGACGGGCGTCAATCTCGATGATCTTGCGCTCCTCCAGTTCGTTCTCCGCCACAATGATGAGGCGGGCAAAAAAGACCGTGTCGGTGAAATCGTTGATAACCACCCGCTCGACATGAGCCCCCAGCGAGGTGAGGACATCCGCAAAAAGATCATGGGTTTGCGGACGGGGCTTGGGGGTTCCGTGCAGGAACATGTTAATGGCCGACCCGACCGAATGATCGACGTAGATCACAAAGACTTTGTCAGCATTACCCAGAAAAACGGCCGAACCGGCGCTCGTTGCGAGCACGTTTTTGACTTCCACCTGGACCACGGATTTTTCCATTCTCTGCTGAAGACATCACTATGACGATCATTTTGCTAATTCGCAAACAATGAGTCCCTTATTCAATCCCGGGCGTGAAAAGAGCGATGTTCCTCCGCCACCCGGATGTATTTTTCGGCCCAAAGACGGATCGAATCACGCTCTTCCACATTTAATTCACGCACAATTCGACCGGGAGAACCCATCACGAGCGACCCCGGAGGAATCCGCATTCCCTTCGGAATAAGCGCTCCCGCCGCGATAATGCTTTGAGTTCCGACGCTGGCCCCATCCATCACAATCGCCCCCATTCCCACGAGAACTTCGTCTTCAATCTCGCAGGCATGGAGCAGCGCCCGATGGCCGACGGTGACCCGATCCCCGACGATTGTTCCGAGATCGCTGGAGAGATGAATCACCGTCCCGTCCTGAATATTCGTGCCGAATCCTATTGTAATCCTTTGAATATCAGCGCGTAATACACTTTGATACCAGACGCTGGAAGAGTCGCCGATCACGACATCCCCGACCACCACCGCCCCTGGAGCAAGGAAGGCGTTGGGATGGATGTCAGGGCGAATACCCAGGTGGGAGCATACCGGTTGAGGGATCATATCAGTTCAAATTGAGGGGCACCAATGGGCTGTTTTTAGGCCGGAAACATTTAAATTTAAGCTTGCCAAACAAATTTTCTCTTCGTAATAGCTTCTATAACAGAAGCTCAATCCGTTGATTTACGGAGGTTTCAAGGTGACTCCCCCGCAAAAAACGGCTTTACTAATCTTCTGACTCAAACTACAAATTCGTGATGAACAAGGGAGAACTAATTGAAGCAGTACAAAAATCGCTCGGCGGAGAAACCTCCAAAAAGGCGGCCGAAGAAGCAGTGAAAGCTGTCCTCGAATCAATCGCCAAAGGCGTCAAGAAAGACGGAAGCGTCCAATTGATCGGTTTCGGTACGTTTGAAGTCAGGAAGCGCGCCGCACGTAGTGGTCGTAACCCGAAGACGGGCGCCACCATCAAGATCGCAGCCTCCAAGACGGTCGGATTCAAACCTTCGTCCGCTCTCAAGGGTACGCTCTGAGATCTTAGCGTAAGGAAAAACCCCAATCTTTACCTATAGAAGCGCAGCAGTTATCTGCTGCGCTTTTTTTGTGCCCGGGCGGAACCGGTCAAGCCTCAGCAGGCGATTTGACTGGAACGGGGATCGCCTCACAACTTTTCCTCCAGCCGGGAAAGTTCCATTGATTCGGGAATCCCCGGCACTGGTCGGGCTTGACCGCCTGAATGCGACAGTCGATGCCGTCCAGGAAAATACACTCATGGTTGGCCTTTTCGATGAGGGTAAGCCCGGCCCGGTTGAGTCTGAGGTCAGTGTATTCGGCAATGAAATCCTGGAGGGAAAGGCCGAGAAAGCTTGAGATTCGCTCAAGTTCCGGATCTGAAAGCGGCACCTCCCCCGGCCACCGGCAGCAGTTTCCGCAGCGCTGGCAGGCGTAGTGCATGCCTTCCTCCATGTCGTAGAGACTCACCCTTCCAAGATGTCTCCGAACTGGAAAAAAACACGAAATAAGGTCGAGGGGCGGAAAAATCGATCTGGCTCCGTTTTTTCCCCTCTAATGAGCGGGCAGGTTGGCAAACCTTGAGCGACGTGATAGATTTGCGGATTTTTAGAACTGCTACCGGCGATCCCGTTCTTGTGGATGGAATCGCGTGGTATTTTTTTATCCCTGTTTTGACTTCATGATCGGCAAAATAATCGGAGCTTTCTCCAGCGACATTGGTATCGATCTCGGAACCGCGAATACGCTCGTTTATGTGAGAGATCATGGAATCGTGTTGAGGGAGCCTTCCGTGGTTGCCGTTAAGGCGGGAACGAATCTGGTCCTGGCAGTGGGCGATGACGCCAAACGGATGCTGGGAAGGACACCGGGAAACATCGTGGCGGTTCGCCCTCTGCGGGATGGCGTCATCGCCGACTACGAGGTGACAGAGGCGATGCTTCGCCATTTCATCCGGAAAGTTCACAACCGGCGCAACTGGATCCGCCCCCGCATCGTCATCGCGGTCCCGTCGGGAATCACCGAAGTGGAGAAAAGGGCGGTCAATGAATCCGTCGCGGCCGCCGGCGCCCGGGAGGTGCATCTTATCGAGGAGCCCATGGCTGCGGCGATCGGGGTCGGACTGCCCGTACAGGAGGCCGCCGCCAACATGATCGTCGATATCGGCGGCGGGACGACCGAGGTGGCAATCATCTCGCTATACGGGCTCGTCTACAGCCGGAGTGTCCGGGTCGCGGGCGATGAACTGGATGAGGCCATCATTCATTACATGAAGCGCGCCTACAATCTGATGATTGGCGAACGGACCGCCGAGGAGATCAAGATCCGCATGGGCTCGGCCTACCCCCAGCCGAAGGAAACTTCGGTCGAGGTCAAAGGCAGGGACCTCATTGCCGGTCTGCCCAAAACCATCAAGGTGACTTCCAACGAAATTCGCGAAGCGCTGATGGACCCGCTCCGGGTCATTATTGAGTCTATCCGGGTGACCCTGGAACGCTGCCCCCCCGAATTGTCCGCCGACCTGGTTGACCGGGGAATCGTCCTTGCCGGCGGAGGAGCCCTTCTCAAAGGCCTGGATCAGTTGATCTCCGAGGAAACTGGTCTGCCCGTGCACGTGGCGGACGATCCTCTCAGCGCCGTGGCGGAGGGTACTGGCAAACTCCTCGAGGAGCTCGACTTCCTCAAGAAGGTATCGCAGCCCGGTCGTCATTGAGTTTCGTGAACGGGCACTTTGATCCCTCTTTGTGGAAATCGAAATGAGTCGATTGAACATCATCTTTCTGATCACCTTTGTGGGTCTCCTCATCTGGATCACTCTTTTCCAGCCCGAGGCGATTGGCAAAATCCAGCGCGGGGCGATGGTCGCGCTGCGCCCTTTCATGAAAGCGTCGAATCAACTCGACGGAGCGGTCGCCACTCTCGGAAGCGAGACCTTGAGCCCGGCCGAAGTCAGGGAAAAGCTCGCCGCTGTTGAGCAGGAACGTGACCGGCTCAAGCTTGAAGTCATTCAGCTGGACGAGATCCTGACGGAGAACAATCAGCTGCGCAACGCTCTTCAATATCTGGAAAAATCCCCTCTTTCCCTCGTCGCCGCGAGGGTGATCAGCCGCAAACCGACCAATTGGTACAACACGCTTGTGATCGACAAAGGGGAACTCGACGGAATCAAGGTCGACAGCCCCGTCATTGTCCCGCTGGGTGAAGAAGCCGGTCTTGTCGGCAAGGTTTCCGAAGTCATCGCGCCCCACTCCGCGGTGGTCCTTCTCCTCACCGACGAGATGTGCCAGGTTTCGGCCAAACTCGAAAACTCTCAGGAACAGGGGATCTTAAGCGGTCAGCGCGGAGCCCTCCGCAAGCTCCCGAGTCTGCGGCTGCGGTATCTTTCCAAAGAAGCCGAGGCGACTCCCGGAGCCAAAGTCTTCAGCTCGGGCACGGGTGAGCTTTTCCCGGCGAATCTGCTTCTCGGAGAGGTGAACAGCGTGAAAATCGGGATCATCGATGCGGAAGCCAATGTGAAGCCCTCCGTCAACTTCGATGATCTCGTTGATGTCTTTATCATTCTTCCGAGCGAATCCGCCCAGGCCGCACCCGAATCGATTCCCGTTAAACCGGTGACACCCCCATGAAGTTCTTCGGTCTCGTCGTCCTTCTTCTGATTCTCTCGTTTATCCTGCAGGAGTTTATTCCTGTATTCGACTGGGCTTTCGGATCCCGGTTGCTGCTTGTGCACGCCGTTTTTCTCGCCGCATCAATCGCAGTGCCCTTTCCCACCATGCTGACGATGGCGATGGCGACCGGGTTAGCCTGGGATGCCCGTTATCATATTCCGATTTATCCTGCGGAGGCAGCAATGGGAACCTTCGTCCAGTCAGAGATTCCCTTTGGCTTCACGATCTTTATTTTTGGAATCATGGGTGCCCTGATCCAGGGGGTACGCCCGCTTTTCAAGAGAGGGCGCTGGGAACTTCCTGTCTTCATGATCGGGCTCTGCACGGGACTCGGGCTCCTCCTTGAATACCTCATCATCAGTTTTCACCGCGGCGGATTGGAGACTTCACCGGAGCTCTGGTGGAAAATGCTCATGACCGCCATGTTTTCTTCTCTTGTTTCGCCTTTTTTACTGTTATTGTTAAGTCGCGCAGCAGACCGCATGCGGTATCGAATCCGGATGGAGGGTCTGAAGCGACGCCACACCTATGATGGTGACGCACTTTAGAGTCCGGTTGTATTTGATCGCCATCCTCGTGATGGCGGGCTTCAGCCTGCTCATTTACCGTCTCTATCAGATCCAGGTAGTCAGCCACGACTACTACGCCGCGCGCGTCCCGGGGAGCAAATTTGAGTCAGTCCGCATCCCCGGCATCCGCGGCGAGATCAAGGATCGAAACGGTATCACCCTGGTGGACAGCACGCCGAACTACGAACTGCAGCTTGATCTCAGGGAGATCACCGCGGCTTATCTGAAAACTCACAGCAAGCTCCCCGAACCCTACACCTGGGAGCGCTTCGACAGCTACGGGCAGAAGGAGATCAAAACCGAGGTGGATATTGTCGCCATCGTCGAAGCAACCGTTTTCCCCGGGCTGCAGGACCTCGGGTTGCTCGCCGACTACAGCTCCAGCTCAATGCGGGTGCACTATCGCTCGACGCGCGGCATCGTCCCCTTCACCTATCGTCGCGACCTGAGTTTCAAGGAGTTTGCCCGCTTTGCGGAGAATAACATCGGCATTCCCGGAGTGACGGTGACAAGAACAGGGCAGCGACGCTACCTTTACGATTCTCTGGCCTGTCATGTCCTTGGTTACATGAATCTGGCCGATATTGACCAGGTTCCCGCGGAGAAGAAGCGCGACTTCAATTACTACGTGGGTGACGATTACGGGGTGATGGGGGTCGAAAAAACGATGGATCACTACCTCCAGGGCAAGCCCGGCAAGCTGATCATCGAAAAGGACGAAAAGGGGAAATTTGTCGGTGAAGTCAGCCGGACCGAGCCGGAACCGGGTTCCGATGTTTACCTGACGATTGATGCCCGCATCCAGATGATCACGGAGCAGAGCCTCCGCAAGGTGGGGCGCGGGGCTGCCGTCGTCATTGATCCCCGAAATGGCGACGTCCTTGCGATTGCCTCCGTCCCCTCGTTCAACCCGAACGTTTTCATCCCGGAGGTTAGAATCGACGACTGGAAGCGCTACACGGAGGACCCGACGAGCCCCATGTTCAGTCGCGCCATCAATCCCTACTCGCCGGGCTCCACGGGAAAAATCCCGGTCGCCCTCGCGGGTTGCCTTTCAGGGACCTGTGACCGCAGCTTTTCCTGCGGTGGTGGTGCCCAATACGGGAACAAGTTCATGAAATGCTGGTCCTCGGGCCACGGAACGCTGGACCTGAGTTCGGCCATCAAAGTCAGTTGTAACGGATTCTTTTACCGTTATGCCAACTCCACGGGCATCCGCAACATCCAGACCATGACCAATCTGCTCGGTTTGGGTCGCACCACCGGCATCGAAGTGACCGGTGAGAACCCGGGGAATATTCCCAACCCCGAGTGGCTGCGCATGCAGGGCCTCCTCTGGAGCGATGCCTTCACCGCCCTTGTCTCCATCGGACAGGGCGCAACTGAGGCGTCGCCGCTTCAGATGGCTTCCGTCACGGCGACGGTGGCAAACGGGGGGAAAGTCTTTCAGCCCCGCCTCATCAGGAAAGTGGCCGAAAAGGACGGAACGATCGTCAAGGAAGACACCCCGATATTTAAACATGATCTGATTCGCGAGGGGCTCAAACCCGAACATGTCGAACTGGTCAAACGCGGGATGTGGCGCGTCGTGAACGAGCCGGGAGGGACCGCCGGGCGGGCGCACTCCGATCTGACCGTGCTCTCCGGAAAAACGGGCACCGCCCAAACCGCCAACCCCAATCAACCCACCAACGCCTGGTTTATTTCTTTCGCGCCCTACGAAAACCCCGAACTTGCCGTCTGTGTCTTTGTTGAAAACGGGAATTCGGGCGGCGGAGCGGCCTCTCCCATTGCCAAAAACATTATCGATAGTGTCGTGACGATGAATCAGGGCCGGAATGTCGAGGTTACCGCCATTCCCGAGGCCATCGGAAGAACCGATCGGGTGATGAGCGTCGCGTTTGACGGGGCCGACCTCGCCGCTTTTGCGGTGGCGGATGAAAACGCCGAATCCGCGGTAGACGTTGCTGCATTTGTGCCCCAGTCTCTGCAGGAGCGCAATTTCCGCCCTCTCAGCGGCAATCTCGCCCAACCGACCATCATGCAATCGAGCGATTCACGGGGCCGGGTCGGCAACCTAAACGCAAATCCCGCTCCGAAATTTCGTCCTTTCCAGTGGCTCAAGAAGAAAAGGTAATCCACAATCCGCGATGTTCCTCCACTCCTCCAAAGCCGGGAATCCCACTCTGGTCTATATTGACCCTAAACACTTTAACCCTCTTTTTATCACCCCATGTTCAGCAGAATCCGCAAATTTTTCGGCCCCAAAAAACTCGGCGAGGGAAACAAAATCGTCGTCAACTGCGAACGACTTGAGACCCGCGTAGCCCTTCTCGAGAACGGCTCCCTTGAGGAGTACACCGTCGAACGGGCCAATGACGACAATATCGTCGGGTCCATCTTCAAAGGGATTGTCCGGAATATCGAACCGGGCCTGAATGCCATGTTTGTCGATATTGGCTTCGAAAAGAACGCCTTCCTCCACTTCTGGGACGCCATTCCCGAGGCCCTCGACGCCGAACTTGAGGAGATTCAGCGAAGCGGCAAAGGAAATGAGGGCGGTGGCAAGGGGAAGGCAAGCAAGAGCCGCATCCAGTCAAAGGACATTCCCGGACTCTATCCCGTCGGTTCCGAGGTCCTCGTTCAGGTCACGAAGGGCCCCATCGGGACCAAGGGCCCCAGAATCACGACAAACATTTCGCTCCCGGGCCGGTATATGGTCCTGATGCCGAGAAATGACCAACTCGGCATTTCCCGGAAGATCGAAGATCCCAAGGAACGCGCCCGTCTCCGGAAGATCATGGGCGAAAAGCTCACCATCCCCGAGAAGATGGGGGTGATTCTCCGCACGGTTTCGGCAGGGCAGAAAGTCCGTTATTTCGTCCGGGATCTTGCGATTCTCATCGACCAATGGCGTGAGATCGAGGAAAAGGCCTCCACCGAAAAGGCGCCCACCTGCGTCTTCCGCGAGCCCGATCTGATTGAACGGACCGTTCGGGACTTTCTCACCGATGAAATCGACGAAGTCCTCGTCGATGATGCCGCCGCGGCAGAGCGGATGAAGGATCTCATCGGAGTCATTTCGCGCCGGTCGCGGAAACGCATTCAGTATATGCAGACGTCCACGCCGATTTTCGAGAAACTCGGCATCCAGAGGCAAATAGACGACGCCTTCTACCGCCAGGTCTGGCTGCCCAGCGGCGGTTACCTGGTCATTGATGAGACCGAGGCGCTCATCGCGATCGACGTGAATACCGGCCGGGCCAAGACCCAGGACAAGATGATTCTCCAGACCAATATCGAGGCAGCCGAAGAGGTGGCCCGACAGGTCCGTCTTCGGAATATCGGAGGTTTGCTCGTCATTGACTTTATCGACATGAAGTCACGCCGCGACCAGATGGCCGTCTACAAGGTCATGCGGGAACGGCTCCGCAACGACAAGGCCAAGACGCAGATCCTGCAGATCTCCCAGCTCGGGCTCATGGAGATGACCCGTCAGCGCCTGCACGAGAGCCTGAATATCACCGTCAACGAGCCCTGCCATTATTGTCAGGGGCGCGGGATGGTCAAGAGCGCCGAGTCCATGAGCGTTGAGCTCCAGCGCCGGATCAACACCATCCTCGGAAAAACCGAGAACGCGAGCAAGGAACTCATCGTCATCGTCAATCCGGATGTGATGGAGCGCCTCAGAACTCACGACGGAGAGCTTTTTGTTGAGTTGGAGCGCCGCCATAACGCCAGGCTTACCTTCCGGAGCGACGCCTCCTACTACCGTGAGCAGGTCGTCATCGCGGACGCGAAGACACAGAAGGAAATCAGGGATTAGTCCGGGGCGGGATAAGTGGAATCCCAAGCCGGATTTGCTTGCCTGAAATCACGCCGGGAGGAATACTTCTGACTGGAGTGGGGCGTTTAAACGTCTCACTCGAGCCGGTCGCATTTTTTGTTGGAGTTGCCGGTTTGCGCTAAATCAGTTCCCGCTTTGTCCCGACTACCATGAAAAGGCTTTCGACTCCCCGGATCGTGCTGATTGGACTTCTTCTTTTTCCAATGGGCGCTGACGCTCAGCTGCGACGTCCCGGCGTCGTGATGGTCGACCGCGAGGACCGGTCCAAAAGCAAACTCGTCAAAGAGGAGGGTGCCGTCTATCTTGAGGGAATGGTCGAAAAGGAGCTCGTCGTCGGGGTCTCCCAGGGGGCCGCGGTCTACTCGAGTTTGAAAGGTGATCGATGGATGGGGAATCTTATCCCCGCCCAGACCGCCGTCCTCCTGGCGGTCAGCGACAAGGCCTACCGGGTGCGCGCGAAAGCAAAGCAGGGACAAATCTCCGGATGGGTCAGCAAATCCGCCATCACCGGGATCCCGGAAGGCTTTGAAGCCCGCCTGAGGGAATACTACGAACGCTACGTCATTGTTTCAGAACTAATTGAAAATCATCAAGTTGCACTTGGAATGACCGTGGCCGAGGTGATCGCCGCAATCGGACCTCCGGACAAACGCAACTCCACCGTTAATGCCGAGGGGCGCTCGGATTCGCTTGAGTATATTTCCTACGAGCGGGTTCCCCAAACCGTCATGACCTTTAATTCCTTCGGTCAGCAGGTCCCCATGACCCAATATATCGAGGTGGAGTCCGGCAGGGTGCAGATCGGATTTCAGAATGACATGGTGAATTCGATCTCCGAGTCAGAAGGCCTGAACTTTGCCAATTCCCGGGCCAGTATCACGGTGCCGCCTCCGATTTTCCTTTTCTGAGGGGTCGGAACTGCGCGGTTCCTTCAGTGATTCCAAGTTTTCCCGACTTCTCGGGTCCTGACGTGAATATAGTTCGTAACGTCTTTGACAAGTCGCCGGGGCGGAGTCTCATTGATTTCCGGCATTGGCCGACACAAGCAAACGAACACACAACACCCAAACTCTCTCATCATGGCCCACGAACTACCCGCCCTCCCCTACGCTCTCGACGCTCTTGAGCCCCATATCGACACCAAAACGATGGAGATCCACCATGGGAAACACCACGCCGCCTACATTGCCAACCTCAACAAGGCACTCGAAGGCAACTCGGAACTCGAAGGAAAATCCATCGAAGCTCTTATTTCCGATCTCGGAGCGGTTCCCGAGAACATCCGCGGTGCCGTTCGCAACAACGGGGGCGGACACGCCAACCACTCGCTTTTCTGGACGGTAATCGGTCCAAACGCAGGGGGAACTCCCTCCGGAGACCTCGCTGCCGCTATCGACAAGGCCTTCGGATCCTTTGATGCCTTCAAAGACGCCTTCAAAAACGCGGCTCTGACCCGCTTCGGTTCAGGCTGGGCCTGGCTCGTCGCCAAGGCAGACGGCAGCGTGGCAATCACCAGCACTCCGAATCAGGACAGCCCGATCATGGGCGAGGCAGCCGGATGCGACGGCAGCACCCCAATCCTCGGTCTCGACGTCTGGGAGCATGCCTATTATCTCAATTACCAGAACCGCCGTCCTGATTACGTCGATTCTTTCTGGAACATCGTGAACTGGAGCGCCGTGGCTGAGCGATTCGCCGCCGCGAAATAACCGCCTCCCTCACGGGTCCCTCCGCGGGGACCCGATGAGTTTCCGACTCATCACAACCCTGTCTTTCGACGGCAGGAAAGGCCCTTCCGCGCCCTGATGAAAGTGATTTTCATGCCTTAATAATCCGAGGTTCTGAAATATTTTCTGGCACTTCCGTTCTTCAATTGCTTCTCCTATAAGGGATGGCGCAAAAAACGCTTAATTCACACAAATTAATCTTGAAGAACCACTACATATTGTGCATCATATCGACCGGCCAACAAGATATGGTGCTTTTACCAGATTCATGAGGGCCATGTGAAATGCTTGTTTTCACGGTATTTAGAAGGAAAAATGATGAATTTCGCCCCTCCAAGATCTGGAAAATAGGATATTCACGAAACTTAGAGATCTGCTCAGTACCCGATTCCCCACCCCAATCCCTACCGCCAAAGAATCATATCATGGAAAAGACGTTCACTATCGGAGACCGCACCTTTGTTCTGGATCAGGATAAAGCGGAGGAGGCCTACGCCGCCAAGCGCATCATCAACGGGCGCAAGACCGAAGCATTCAATCTTCTTCCTCTGAAGTACCAGTGGGCCTACGAACTTTACCGGACGATGAAGGCCAACCACTGGGAGCCGGAGGATATCCAGATGCAGAAGGATATCGAGCAGTGGCAGGGTGACGAATTGAGCGACAGCGAGCGTTGGATCATCCGCATGGGAATCGGGTATTTCTCGGCAGCCGAGGGAATCGTGGGTGACAACATCCTCCACGTCGTCCGCGAACTCGTGACCGCTCCTGAGTTGAAGCTCGTCCTGGGGCGCCACGCGCATGAGGAGAACATCCATGCCGACAGCCTCCTCTACATGATCAGCAGCCTCGGGATCAATCCTCACGAGTGTGAAGCCATGTTTGAGCAGATCCCCACGATCAAGCGCAAGAACGAGTTCGTGACCCGGACTTCCCACGATCTCCGTCGTGACATCGACCTCACCGATCCGGCCAACAAAAAAGCGCTCGCCCGGAATATCTTTGTCTTCGGCCAATGTATGGAAGGGACCCAGTTCTACGGCCTTTTTGGAATGATTCTCAGCCTCAAGCGGCAGAACAAGTTTCCCGGCATCGGACAGATGTTCCAGTACACCCTGCGCGATGAATCGAATCACATCGAAGTCTTCCGCAATCTCTTCATGGATCTGGTCAGCGAAAACATGGAGATCTGGACGCCTGAGTTCAAGCAGGACCTCGTCGATACGATGAAAGAAGCGGTGGCGCTGGAGAAGGAGTTCATCAATGACTGCCTCCCCATCAGTGCGGTGGGTCTCAACTCCGCTGAGTTCTGCCAGTATATCGACTTCATCGCTGACCGTCGTCTCGAAGGAGTCGGCCTGAATCCCCTGAATCCCGGCATCAGGAATCCGTTCCCCTGGCTTGCCGAGACCATGGACATCAAGAAAGAGTCCAACTTTTTCGAACAGAAAGTCACCGAGTATCAGAAAGCTTCCGCTCTCGCCTCGGTGCACGACGACGATTTGTGATTCTTCACTCGACAGGGTCGGGTCCATGACCTGCCCCTGTCGAATCGGATCAGCCTGCCTTTAGTTTCCCGTTATTCCCAGTTCCCCGACCCGACCCGCACCCTTCCAACCGCATGATTACCCGCCGCCTCATCGAACAAGACCTTGAACTTCAGCGTTGCGCTGCCACTCCCCAGGAAATGAAGCCCCGCTTCAACTGGAGTGATATGGCGACCAGCAATCAGCCCCCCGCCCCCCGCATCATGGTGCAGGTCGGCGACGAGCAGACCGATTTCAGCATTGCCAAGATCGCCGAGACCGTAGGCAAAGCGGTCACCGACCTCGCCCTCTCCCGGAAGCAGGATGACATTTTCAACGACAGCAACCGTCAGCTCGTTGCCAATATCGTCAGGTCAGTCACCGAGGTCCTCTCGATCAAAGTGAACAGCGAGGAAACCGATGGAACCGTACTGCTTTCCGCCTCGGAACTCACCTCGATCATCGAGATGGCGCTCGTGCGGCAGAACGCTCATGACGTCGCGAAGAGCCTCCTCATCCGCCGGAAGGCCGCCAATGCCCGTCGCGACACTCCTGCTCCGGGCAATGAAAAACCACTCTGCCGCGTCATTCGCCGCAACGGTGAAGTCGTCGCCTGGGACCCTAACAAAATCGAAATCGCAGTCCGGAGCGCCTTCCTCTCTCTCGGGATGGACTCGAGCCCGGCACGGGAAATTTCCACCGCCCTGACCGAGCGCATCGCCCGCAGCGGTCAGGAGTTCATGCGCATTGAGGACCTCCAGGACCGCGTTCAGGAGGAACTGATGCGCCAGGGTCACTACAAGGTGGCCGAGTCCTACATTCTCTACCGCGCCCACCGGGCCCAACTCCGCATTCAGGAGGAAGAGGAAATCGTGAAGGACTACGAGTCCACTCAGGAGTCCATGATCGTCGTCAAACGGGCCGACGGCAGCAGCGAACTCTGGGACGGGATCGACCTTCGCCGGCGGGTTGAGTTCGCCCTTACCGGACTGAATTTGTGCCTTTCCCAGGATGAAATCGAGCACGAGCTCAGACGTGCCTTCTTCCACGAAATGTCCGAGTCGGATCTGCGCAATACGATCATTCTCAACGCAAAGAGCTTGATCGAGAAAGACGGGGACTTCGCCCGTTTTGCAGCCCGGATTCTTCTCACCTATGTTTACGAAGAAGTCCTCGACTGGAGCATCACCCGCGATGGAGTCTCCCAGCTCGCCGCTTTCCACCGCCGTGCCTTCCGGGCCAACCTCGTTCGTGGTGTCGAGATCGAGCGTATCTCCCCCCGCCTCCTCGACTACAATCTCGACCGCCTCGCCGACGCGATCAATCCGACCTCGGATCTCGACTTTGATTACCTCGGTATTCAGACGCTCTATGATCGTTACCTCATCATCGACAAGACCGGTGACTCCCATAAACGCATCGAAGCTCCACAGCTTTTCTGGATGCGTGTGGCGATGGGGCTCATGATCGGAGAGAAGGAGGACGCCGAGGCCAAAATCATCGATCTCTATCGACTCTATGCGAGCCGCCGCTTCTGTTCGTCGACTCCTACTCTCTTTAACGCCGGCACCCTGCACAGCCAGCTCTCCTCCTGCTACCTCTACAAGGTCGACGACAGCATCGAGTCCATCATGCAGCGCGGTATCGCGGAGAACGCCTACCTTTCCAAGTGGGCAGGCGGCCTCGGCGGTTCATGGACCTCGGTTCGCGGAACCGGTGGTTACATCAAGGGAACCAACGGCGAAAGCCAGGGTGTCATCCCCTTCCTCAAACTGCACAACGATCAGCTCGTCGCGGTGAACCAGGGCGGAAAGCGCCGCGGTTCCGGTTGTGCCTATCTTGAGTCCTGGCACAACGATATTACCGACTTCCTCGAACTGCGTAAAAACACGGGCGACGAACGTCGCCGGGCGCATGACATGAATACGGCGAACTGGATTCCCGATCTGTTCATGCAGCGCATGGAGGCCCGCACCAACTGGACTCTCTTCCGTTCGAACGAAGTGCCCGATCTCCACGATCTCTACGGCCGCGCTTTCACCGAGCGTTACCTGGCCTACGAAGCCGATGCCAAAGCTGGAAAAATCTTCGGACGCGAGGTCCCCGCGATTGATCTCTGGAAGCAGATGCTCAAGATGATCTTTGAAACGGGTCATCCGTGGATCACCTTCAAGGACCCCTGTAACGTCCGCAGTCCCCAGGATCACGTCGGAGTCATTCACAGCTCGAACCTCTGCACCGAGATCACACTCAATACCTCCGCTGATGAAACCGCGGTCTGTAACCTCGGTTCAATCGTGCTCGACACCCACATCAAGGACGACGGATCTCTCGATCTCGTGAAACTTCGCGAAACCGTCCGGGTGGCGGTGAGAGCACTTGATAACGTGATCGACATCAACTTCTACCCGACCGAAGCGGCGAAGAATGCGAACAGTCGTCACCGTCCCGTGGGACTTGGTGTCATGGGCGTTCAGAATGCCCTCTTCCTCCGCAACACCTCCTTTGCGAGTCAGGCGGCGGTTGAGTTTAATGATGAGTTCATGGAGGCGATCGCCTACTTCGCCTACGAGGCTTCCAGCGATCTCGCCGCCGAGCGGGGATGTTACTCTTCGTTCGAAGGTTCAAAATGGCATCGCGGGATTCTTCCTCCCGACACCATCGACATGCTTGAAGAGGAGCGCGGCGAGTCAATCGACGTGCCTCGTGGCGGACGCATGAACTGGGACGTGCTGCGCGAGAAAATTCAGCGTCAGGGAATGCGTAACAGCAACGTGCTTGCAATCGCCCCGACCGCGACGATCTCGAACATCATGGGCAGCACTCCCTGTATCGAGCCGACCTTCAAGAACCTCTTTGTGAAAGGCAACCTCTCCGGTGACTTCATCGTGCTCAACACCTATCTTGTCCGCGATCTCAAGGCCCTCGGTCTCTGGGGTGAAGACATGGTTGAGCGGCTCAAGTATTATGACGGTGAACTCGCCGACATTGAGGATATCCCGGCCGACTTGAAACTGAAGTACGCCACCGCGTTCTCGATCGATTACGAGTGGTTCATCGAGGCCGCCGCCCGTCGTCAGAAGTGGATCGATCAGTCCCAGTCAGTGAACCTCTTCCTCGCCACGCCGGATCTGAAGACACTCTCCCACATGTATCGTGCCGCCTGGCATAAGGGGCTCAAGACGACCTACTACCTACGCACCCAGCAGGCCTCCAATATTGAGAAGGCCACCACCAAGGTGAACAAGGAAGTCCGGATTTATACTGCCGAGAATCCCCGCGAGTTTTCGGAAGCGGAGAAGCAGCAGTGCTCGCTGGATGCGCTCCTGAACGGCGGTGAGTGTGAGGCCTGCCAATAAGGTCAAGCCACTATCAGACCTTCATTCGTCTCTGAAAAAGGCGGTCCCCCGGGGCCGCCTTTTTTCTTTCCCCGGCCCTCCCACTCCACGTTGCATTCCTGATCAAGCGAATCTAGCATCGGCGATATGGAACTCTTCCTCGCGTCGGTTGTTCTCGGAATCGTCCCCATGGTCGTGTATGCGCTGATCATCTGGAGACTCGACCGCTGGGAGAAGGAACCCTTTCCGCTGATGCTCGCCGCCTTTTTCTGGGGCGCGGTTCCTTCGGTCATTTTTGCCCTCATTGCCCAGGTCATCCTGGGAATCTCTCCCGGAAACGGAGGAGAGGTATCCCTGACAGGCGAACTCTACGAAGCCAGCATTGTCGCCCCGTTAACGGAGGAGTTCATCAAGGGACTGGGAGTCCTCCTGATCTTCATTCTCTTCCGGCGCGAGATCGATTCCGTCCTCGACGGCCTGATCTATGGCAGCATGGTAGGATTCGGATTCTCCGCGGTTGAGAATATTCTCTATTTCTCGGGACAGCCTGATTTCGGTAGCCTGATTTTTCTTTTCTTCCTCAGGGCTTTCATCTTCGGGATGCTCCACGCCCTTTTCACCGGACTTTCCGGAGTCGGCTTTGCTCTCGGAAAATTCTCATCTAACCCTCTCATGAAATTCCTTTGGCCCGCCCTTGGAATTGGAACGGCCATGGCCACCCACGCCCTCCACAATTATTTCGCGACGCTGGGGGGAGAACACCTGCTCTACGCGGTGGGTGGAATCGGTTTGGGCCTGATCTGGTTTGTTGTCACCCTTCTGGTCTGCCTCTCCCATGAGAACCGCTGGATCCGGATTCATTTGTCGGAGGAGGTGGAACGCGGAGTCCTCTACGCGGAGCAGGCGGTGCACGCCGCCGGATTCTGGACCCGGAGCAGTCTCAATGCCTTCTCCCAGGGCTTCGGAGTTTTTCACCAGCGCAAAAGACTGCTCCACGAAGCCACTGAACTCGCCTATCAAAAACAGAAGCTCTCCCGATTCGGTTCGAACCCCGAAAGGGAGGATCTCGTCGTCCAGCTCAGAGAAAAGGTGCGTGCCCTAAGCCGCCTCGACCCGCTGGTGATCTCCGGGGTCATCCAACCCGGCAAACGCCTCCCGCCCCCGCTGCCTCCAACAAGGAGAATGCCTCCACCCTTGCCGGTGGGATGATCAGGCAAGAGGCATGAGTTTGAAAAATCTGTAATGACTGCGCCCTAGCTCCTAGCTCCTAGCTCCTAGCTCCTAGATAATCACGCAAAGGCTTCGTACTGACGGATGTAGTTTTGCCACTGCATCGGTCGCATCGCATAGACCCCCTGGGCATGACGCCCCACCCCGGGATCAAAAATTTCCCAGCCGAATTCTGAACTGCGACGTCCGTAATCAAAGCGGTAAATCCACTCGCCGAATTCGTCTTTGCGCCAGAGCTCCGGATCATTTCCGGCAACCATCTCCGCGAACTCCCAGACGCTCTGGATCAATTCTCTCTCGTAGCCACCGTGACCGAACGAAAAGGTTTCTCTCTGCCCCCAATCGCCTGAATCGCTTAATTCGGACTGATCGGGAACACTCTCCGGTGAAAGAGAAAGGTCATGGGAATCCTCCCGGTTGAAAGCAAGCCGCTCACCGGAACCGGTGGATCCCAGCCCGTAATCGCCATCAGACTCGCTTTGATCGTAAAACATGGAGTAATCTTTTGAACACTAAAAGTTTACACTCCCCTTCCGGAATTCCAAGCGAATTTTGAGGGGCACTCGATTTTCGACCGCAACCAATAATCTGAAGCTTTGTAACCGGACTCGAAAGATCTCGGTCTTATCAGGCATGCTTACCGGATTCAGTTGTCATTTCCCCCTCCTGCTCCTCCTCACCCTCCCCGTGGCGCCACTCCGGAGTGAGGAAGCCGCGCTTCCGACACCGCTCCGGTTTGAACCGGTCGACCCGGACCGGGATCGCACCGTCCCGGTCAAGGTCTATCTGCCCGCTGCCAAAACCCCGCAACCCGTCGTCCTTTTTTCCCACGGCCTCGGAGGTTCCCGGGAAAACAGCGCCTATCTCGGAGAGTTCTGGGCGAAACGGGGATACGTCGCTGTCTTTGTCCAACACGCGGGTAGTGACGAAGCCGTCTGGAAATCATCGGAACGAGGTGGACGTTTGGAAGCGCTCAAGGGTGCCATCTCCGTCACGAATGCGGTGGCCCGCTATGCCGACATTCCCTTCGTGATCGACCGGCTCGAAGAGTGGAATGCCGCCGGTGACCATGCCCTAAAGGGCAAACTCGATCTCACTCACATCGGCCTTTGCGGCCACAGCTTCGGTGCAGTGACGACCCAGGCACTGATGGGCCAGCGTTTTGTGGTGAACCGCAGCTTCCATGATCCCCGCATCGATGCCTTTTTTGCGATGAGTCCATCGGCATCAAAAGGAATCACCTCGGACAAGGCATTCGGACACATCACCGCCCCCGTGCTTTGCATGACGGGAACTGAGGATACCAGTCCGGTGACTCCCGAAACGACCGCCGAGTCGCGTCTTGAAGTTTACTCCGCACTTCCCGCCGGAAATAAATATCAACTCGTCTTCGAGGGAGCGGGGCATTTTGCTTTCTCCGACACCGGCCGATTCGACGAGCAGCGGAAGGCACACCATCATCCGGCGATTCAGGAGATTTCGACCCGCTTCTGGGACGCCTATCTCAAAAACGACGCGACGGCAAAAGCGTGGCTGCAGTCGGAAAAACCGCGATCAGACTGCAAGCTTCTTGAGAAGGATCTCTGGGAATGGAAGTAAAGCGCCGCCAGGCAGACTCACGCAATCGGGGGCATTGTCGTTCCTTCGAATTCGCGTGAGATTCATCTCCTGCATGAGACTCGCTTTTTTCCTGGCTGCTCTTTGGATTCCCATCCTGCACTCCGCTGACTGGCCCAACTGGCGGGGCCCGAACTACGATGGCCTTTCGGCCGAGATCATTCCGGCGGAACTTCCGGATGATTTACCCATCCTCTGGAAAGCGCAGGTCGGTACGGGTTTCAGCACCGTCTCGGTCGCAGGGGAAAAAGTCCTCACGATGGGTAACCGTATCCTCTCCGGGGTGGAAACCGACACGGTCTGGTGCCTCTCCGCCTCGACCGGTGAGGTGATCTGGGAACATTCCTACCCCTGCGCTCTTGATCCACTCTATTACGAAGGAGGACCGGGTGCCACGCCGACCATCCACGACGGGGCGGTCTACACGCTCAGCAAAAAGGGTCATGTCTTTTGTCTCGATCTCAATAGCGGAAAAACCATCTGGAGCCGGGACCTCGTGAAGGACCACCAGGTTCAGTTACCCGAGTGGAGCTTCGCCGGCTCACCTTTTATCGACGGCGATCGCGTTCTCCTCAATGTCGGACGCGGCGGAATCGCCCTGAACAAAAAGACGGGGAATACGCTCTGGCTTTCCTCGCCCGAAACTTCGGGCTACGCCACCGTCGTCCCCTATGAAGCCGGGGGACCGCAGGCCAACCGGCTCCTCTTTTCCGCGAAGGGACTCATCGCCTTCGATCCGACCACGGGAAAAGCAGCCTCGGAATTGCCCTGGAGATCGAGCCGCGACGTCAACGCCGCCGACCCCATCGTGATGGGAAAACGCATCCTCGTTTCCTCCGCCTCGGGTTCCGTGTTGATCGAGCCTCGTCCCGGGGGAGGTGAACCGAATATGATCTGGGAGCAGAAGGACATGAAGTGGTATTTCAATCCCGGCGTCCACCTGGGCGACCACATCTATTCCATCCACGGCACCACCCATCGTCCCACCGAACTAATGTGCCTTGAAGCTTCCACCGGAAAAATCGTCTGGACCGAACCCGGCTTCGGCAGCGGCGGGCTGATGGCGGCGGGAAACACCGTGATCGTTTTTGACAATGGCCTCCTCACTCTCTTTGACGCGAACCCCGATGGATACCGCCTGCGCCATCAGCAGAAAATCCTCGAGGGCAAATGCTGGACCTCACCCGTCATCTCGAACGGAAGGATCTATTGCCGGAACGCGGTCGGTGATCTCGCCACTGTGGAAATCCCAACTCAATAGTCCGCCCCTCTGAGACTCTGCACGACACTGGCGAGCCACTTCTCCATTCCCACCCTCAGATCCGCCACGATCTCGGGAAACTCTTCGGAGAGGTCACGTTGCTCCTGGGGATCATTCGTGAGATTAAAGAGCGTCCATTTCACCTTTTGTCCATCAGCGGCGGAGAAGCGGTGCAGTTTCCAGTCGCCCGAGATCCAGGCGGAATGGCCTTTGAAGACATCGTCGGGAAACTTCTCTTTGGGGATCTTCTCGACCCGGCGCGTGACCCGTTCGACCTTGTTTTCGCTCCAGTCTTCATCCGTCGGAAGCACCTTTGAGACTACCCCGGCTGGATTCGTGAAATGACCTGGAATCCCCGCGTTCCAGAAACCCAGGGGAACGGGTCGCACATCCATTTCACCGCGAATCAGCGGCACGAGACTGATTCCGTCGAGAACTGCCGGCCCCGAATTCCCGGCACCCACCACATCCAGAATGGTCGGGAAAATGTCCGTAGTGCTGCATCGCACCGGAGAACTCATTGGATTCGGAATCCCCGCCGGCCACTCGATGAAGGCGGGCACCCGGAGTCCTCCCTCATACACCGTGTGTTTTCCGCCACGGGCATCTCCGGCGTCACCGACCGGCATCGCACCGTTGTCGCTGTTGAACCACAGCAGGGTATTTTCACGAATTCCGAGAGCGTCCAGTTCACTGCGGAGGAGCCCAAAGGCCCGATCCACCCCGGTGATTTCTCCATAATATTCCCGCAACTTCCTCGGCTGATCCGCATAGAGAGCCGCATCCTCCGGGGCGGCATGATGAGGAAAATGCGGGGATCCAAACCAGATCACGGCAAAAATCGGTGCCTCTTGCGTCGCCTTCTCCCGAATCCACTGAATCGCAGTCGAAACCGTCGCGATACTGCCCTCCCCTTTCAGTTGAACCACTCTCCCCTGATCACTCATCTCGGGATTCAGGTCGAAATAATTTGAGGCGCTCACCCAACGATCAAATCCACAGGCACCCGGACTCACCGGACTGTCGGCCCTGATCGCCCCGAGATGCCATTTCCCGAAATGGCCGGTCGTGTAGCCCTGATGCTTCAGCACCTCCGCGAGAGTGATTTCCTGGGGCCGGATTGGAATGCCCCAACTGAACACGCCCATACGGTTCGGATGACGACCCGTCAGAACACTTGCCCGGGTCGGGGAGCAGGACGGAGCCGCCGCGTAAAATCGATCAAGGCGCAAACCCGAGGCCGCCGCCGCGTCCAGATTGGGTGTCTTCAGAGCGGAGTGTCCGTTGTATCCAATATCACCCCAGCCCTGATCGTCGGTCATCACGAGGATGATATTCGGACGCTTTCCTGCTGGAGCCGCCGACGGCTTCCCTTTGGATTCCACCGCCCCTGTCACGGAGACGGAAAAGAGAAATCCGCAGAGAATAAAAATGAAGCGCCTGAAAGCCATGCCGAATGATTCACCCCTCTAAACGATCGGGAACCGTGTAGAATTTCCCTTAAATCCCTCGAATCAAGGAAAAGATACACTCAGGGTGCCCCGACTGCCACCTCAACCATCGGAATCAAAGCTCAATCGTCGCGCCCCCAAGCAGTTCCGCATGTCGCGGATGGCAGGTGAGAAGAATGACCTGTTTGTCTTTTGCAAAATGCTTCAGTAGGGACGCCGCGGCCTCCTGACGTTCCGGGTCGAGATCGACAAAAGGATCATCGAGAATCAGGAATCCGTCCCTGCCTTCAAGAAACCACCGAGCCATCGAGAGGCGCACCGCAAGCCCGAGACAGGCACGGGTCCCGGCGGAGAGGGCGGTAAAGGGGACACTTAAGGAATCGGCACTCGAGGCGGTGCCCTCCGCCAGATCGATCTCGCGATATCGATCACGGGTCAGCGGAGTGACCACTTCGGAAAGATGCTTCAACCAGGGAGTGAGCGTCCCCTGGTCCATCTCGCGGCGCAGCGTCTCGAACTCGCGCTGGATCCGCTCAATCGCGGCGCCCTCACGCAGCGCCCGTTCAAACGCCGCGGAGCACTGGGTCTCCAACTCAAGCGCTTCGGCAGGCTCCAGTTCCGGGGCTCTCGCTTCGAGAGTGGCCTTCTCGACGAGCATCTGATTCGTCGCCGATTTACGCTGGTCGAGGACTTCTTTCTTTCTCCGGAAATCATCGAGAAAGGTCCGGGCATCAGCTACTCCGTCGGGCAGGGGTCGCAGCGCATCAATCTGCGCTTTGACCTGTTGATGGTCGCCACGCAGTTCCACGAGCAGATCGAGGAGTGCATCGGTGGACTGGTAGTCTTTGATCCAGCCATCGATGCGTTGACGCAGGACCGCCGCCTCGCGCGACGCGGCAGCGGATTCGGATTCGGCGCGAGCGTGCTCGGCGGCGAGATCACCGACGCTGCGGGCTGGAGCTTCCCCGCTTCCGCCGTCGGCCCCATTGACCTCGCGACGCAACTCTTCAAGGCTCCGGGAGGGCCCCAGAAGATCCTTGAGTTGCTTTTCAAGGGTGGCAAGGTCGCGGGATTTTTCCTGAAAAGCGGATCGCGTATCCCGGGCGCCGGCGAGATCCCCGACTCCGATTTTCGCCAGCAACGCCGCTGCCCCGGCCTCAATTTCCCGAAAACGTTTTTCCTCACCCGCGACGTCGATATCACCGGACGATACTTCCAGCTCCCAGTCGCCACCTGCCTGACGCACCAGCGCGCGCCCTCCGGCATTCAGCGTGAGATCCTCACCCTCCGCCAATGAATGGGAAAGCAACTCTCCGACACCGTCCCGTGTCTCAAGCTTTATCGCTTTGGAGGCACGGAAGACGACCTTCAGGGCAGCCGATTCGAGGCGCGCCCGGAGACGATCCCGTTCCTTCTCCAGCGTTTCAAGAGATTCGATCTCACCGGCCTCGACCGCCGGAGTCGCCTCTTTTTCCTGACGCGCCGCTTCGATTCGGGTCTGAAGCTTTTCCCCTTCCTCAAGGAGATTCCGCGATTTTCCGGCCGCCTCCCAAGCCTTGGCTTTGCCAAGTTCCAGAGCAAGCGCGGCGACCTTCGTGTTGAGTTGCGCGGCGAGGCCTTCCTTTTCAAGACGTTTGCTTTCGGCGACGGGCCACTCCTGCGAAACTTGCTTCAGACCGGTTCCTTTCGCCTCGATCTGGGCAAGCCGGCCCTCGAGCCCGGCACGCAGCTCCGTGTCGCGAGCCACTGCTTCATGAGATTCAACCCAGGTTCGCAGGGATTCGCTCTCGGCGGCAGCGGCACTGAGTCTGGCATTGAGTTCATCAAGACGGCGGTAGTAGGTCTCGGCCTCACTGAGAGCGAGACGGACGCGCTCGCGATCGTACCAGGAGGAGAGAATACTGCCGACTTCTTTGACCCAGGGCTTTTCAATCCCGCGATTTCCCTCAGGCCGGTTCAGTTCGCGATCCCAGTGGCTGAAGAGTTTGCTCCATCGCTCCCTGAGGGAATGATCAAGTTTCTCGAGCGAGACGCCGTCGGTTTCAAAAACGGCTCGCCGCATCACTTCGTTGAGATCGTCCGTGCTCCCCTTCTCGCCGAGTCGGTCAAGGCTGGCGGCCACCTCCCCCTGGGTTGCAAAGAGCACATGCTCCCAGGTTCCCTGCGTCAGTCCCCGCAGCGTGGCGAGAGCCTCCTCGACGGCAGCGGACTCGGAAAGAATCCCGCCTTCGGGAAGGTGGAGTTCCGAGGTGGAATTGCCACTCGCCCATCGTTTCGTGAGTTTCCAAAGGCGGTCGTTCGACTCAAGATCAACGGAGACACGAACCGTGTCCCCACCGCTGAGAGGCAGGTAGGGAAACACCTCTTCTTCAGCCTGACGCTTCGTGAGTTTTGTCGGAACAAAAAGCACCTGGCGCAACGCTCTTCTCAGGGTGGATTTTCCCGCCTCATTGGGGCCGAGCACCACATTGAGCCCCGGGGCAAAGCTCACTTCCCGATTCGCTGAACCGGCAAAGGGATGGAGATGGAGACGACGCAATCTCATGCCTTTGCCTCCTTCACCAGCTCCCAGGCGATTTGAAGCGCCTCGGCATCGTCCGCAGATCCCGCCACTCCTGAAAGCAGCCGGAACGGGAAGGATCCCTGGGTAAACTCACGTTCAATATCCGAGGATCGAATCTCACGGATCAGACCGGAGAGATCGTCTTCGAGATAGAGAAGATTCTGCCGGAGCGATGCGAGCACTTCACCGCGCGTCTCGTAAACTTCGCCGGGGAGGCGACCGGAAAGGCCAAGCTTCACGAGATCCGTGTCAGGAGAATATCCGGCGAACTCCGTTTTCAGAAGCTCCAGGTCCGACTCAGCGGTGAGCGTTTTGGTCACCGTTCGAAAACGATATCGCCCTGTCCTGACAGATTCACCACTCACTCGTCCCTGATCGCCGATCTCGACAAACCAAGCGTGCCCCGGGTGACGACAGTCAAAACCGTCAGGTTCGGGTGTCGCCGGATAGAGAACACGCTCCCCTTCAAAACGGTCGCGATCGGGATGACGCACATGGGTGTGACCGAGCAGCCACACATCCATGCCCGATGACTCGAGCTCCTTCCGGGTCATCGGAAAATAGTCGCCCCCGAAGTCGGGGGAAAGTCCTTCGAAACTCCCGTGCGCCACCCCGACGCGCCGCACCGCGTCCGGGAGGGAGAGATCGGCCAACGCGGCGGGCACCCAACCGACCGCATTCTCTTTTGAGTGCCGCGAACCGCAGACTCCCGGGAACAGCACCAGGGGAACCCCCTGATCCCGCAGGTCGCAGGGAGTCTCACGCCGCAACAAATGATGCCCCTCTCCCAGCGCATCCATAAAAGGCGGCCAGAGCGGATCATCCTCCTGCACGTAGTCGTGATTCCCCGGCAGCACCACCACGATGCCCTCGAAGCGGGTCAGGATCTCCGCCGTCTCGCGAACAAGGCCTTTCAGGACACGGGGCGTGTCAAAGAGATCACCCGCGATCACAAACACCCCGCACTCCCGGGCATTCGCCAAATCGACCATGCCACGAAGCGTCTCAAGTCGCTGATCCACAAGCCTCTTCTGCAAGGCAGGCGAATACCCGCCCCGGGTAAACTTGAGCCCGAGATGCAGGTCGGCAGTGTGGAAGAGGCGGATCATGGCGGAAGCGGTTCAGGGTAGCGGGCGGCGAGAGGGAAGCAAGCAGCAGTGACGTGAGGTCAGATTATCCCACGGGGTGGGACATTTGAGGACCGCCTCGGAAGCAAAACTTATACTATAATTTCCATAATTAATGAGTGCGCCTACCGATTTCTCCCGTAGAGTTATGTCATCAAATGGATTCCGTGCCTTCGATACTGAACCTCGCTTTCTGTTGTTTTCCGCTTCTGCTTTTATGCTTTTTGATGACACGGAAGCTCCGTGAAATTGAGGAGATGAAACGCCCGTTTGATTCGATGCGACGACCAGCCGGATTCAGCCTGCGACAGAGGGCGGATGGGTATTGGACCGAAGCCGTTTGCGCAATGTTTGCAGCGTTGCTGCTAGCCGTTGGGCCGATATTTCTCTTTCTGGTTAAGCGTCAGGAGTCACTCAGTTTTGTTTTTCTCTCGGGATGTTTGCTAGTCCCCGTCTCATTTTTGGTTTTTAGCCGAAAAATTAGACATTACCTCAATTACTCGATCGGAGCGCGCGGAGAAGAGGCCGTGGGTGCGGAACTAGCAAGCCTCCAGGGCGACAAAGTCCTTATCTTCCATGATATCCCCATTTGGAAAGGGAACCGTATTGTCGAAAACATTGACCACGTCATCCTCACACCTAATGGCCTGGTGGTGGTCGAAACGAAAACCAGACGCAAGAAGCGGATAAAGGGGCGTGAGAAGGCGATGATTCAATTCGACGGCAATCATCTCATTTTTCCGGATGGCTTCAGAACGAACGGGCCGCTTGAACAAGCCCGTCGAACTTCAACATGGCTTTCCATCAAAGCAAAAGAATGGACAGGGGGACAGACCATCGCCACACTCCCTGTGGTGACTTATCCGGGATGGTGGATTGAACGCAAGGGACGCAGTGATGTTAGGGTGCTCAATCATAAGGAATTCCCCAGCCTAATGAGTCCGCGTTCAGAGCCACTTTCCGAAATTGTTTGGATAACGCTGCGTAAACACTTGGAAGAGCTTTCTCGAATTGATCTGGAAATTCTTGGTCAAAGCTCAAACCCAAAGGCATCAGGCGCATCTCTGCAATACCGTGCGGGAGCGAGTGTAGCCATGCCCAGCATGAAAGATCAGCACGTAAATAGTCTCTAATCTTTTCCAATGACGGAAACATTACCTCCAGTCGAACCTCAGTGGGCAAAACTGGGGCTAAGGGCGAAGAACTTCCGTTCGCGAGTGAATTGGCTTGGCCAATCCCGAGGGCTTGGATCGGGGTGCGCCCTGCACTTCAAACTTTCAGCAAAACTTTTCAATCTTGCACGTCGAGATTTTTCCTTAATCGGGACAGCATTCCTAGAATCCATCATAGGCGTCGAGCGGGCTCTGCGAATCTATCACAAGCTGGAATGGCGAGAATCTGACCCTACGAACACAAAGACCCCAGTTCGTTTTCAAGCTCTCTTCCAACGAGCCGCAAACGACAAAATACTGCCCGACTCGATCTTTCGGGATCCACTCAATCTTCCACAAGATCTTCTCCAACTGGCATCCTGCCAGTCTTCCTCTCACGCAGTTTTACTCGCCGAAATTATACCTCTTTTACGAAACAGGTATCTTCACGAGATTCCTCTTTCGATGGTCGAGTTCTTTCCACTTGCCCTCGATCTTAGGTGCGTAGCAGATGCACTTACTGCGGTTCCGTTCGGGGAGATGTCACAAACGTCTCACCATGCACCTGTCACAATTTTTCCCTCCCCACAATCCCGCCGGTGACGCTTCGGACCTGACAGGGTATGATCTACCATCAAACCCTGTTCTTCGATGCAACGTATCCTGCCCCTTCTCCTCGCCCTCGGCATCCCCGGCACCTTCTCCTCCACCGCCGCCGACGCCCCGAAACCCAACATCCTTCTCATCCTCGCCGATGACCTGGGTTTCTCCGATCTCGGTTGCTACGGATCAGAGATTGCGACGCCGAACCTCGACTCCCTCGCGACGAACGGACTCCGGTACACGCAGTTCACCAACACCGCCCGTTGCTGGCCGACTCGGGGGGCTCTTCTTACCGGCTACTACGCCCAGCAGATCCGCCGTGACAATCTCCCGGGGATTCCCTCCGGTGGCGGAGAGAAAAACACCCGTCCCGATTGGGCGGTGCTCCTCCCGAAATTGTTGAAACCGGCAGGCTACCGCTCGTATCACACCGGCAAATGGCACATCGACGGCATGCCGGTGGCTCAGGGATTCGACCATTCCTACTACCTGAAGGATCAGGGCCGGTTCTTCAATCCTAACAAACACTTCAAAGACGACCTTGCCCTTCCTCCGGTGGAGAAGGGCACGAACTACTACGGCACGACCGCCCTCGCCGATCATGTCATCGAAGTGCTGCAGGATCACGCGACGAGTCACACCGATGCTCCTTTCTTCCACTACCTCGCCTTTGCCGCTCCGCACTTTCCTCTCCATGCCCTGCCCGGGGACATCGCCCTCTACGCGGATACCTACACCGAAGGCTGGGAGGCGACCCGGGCGAAGCGGTGGAAAAAAATGCGGGAGCTCGGGCTCCTAGATGGCGAACTCTCCCGACCCGAAACTGATCTCGGACCTCCCTATCACTTTCCGGAGGATCTTGAAGTCCTCGGAAACGGAGAAGTCAACAAGCCGGTTCCGTGGAATACCCTGACAGATACCCAGAGAAAATTTCAGTCGGACAAAATGGCAATCCACGCTGCTATGATCCATCGCATGGACATCGAAATCGGACGGGTCTTCGATCAGATCAAAGCCATGGGAGAATGGGACAACACCCTTGTCCTTTTCCTCTCTGACAATGGGGCGAGCGCCGAGATCATGGTGCGTGACGACGGGCACGATCCCTCGCTCGCTCCCGGTTCAGCAGGGACCTATCTCTGTCTCGGCCCCGGCTGGTCCACGGTTTGCAACACTCCCTTCCGCCGTCACAAGACCTGGACGCATGAGGGCGGTATCGCGACCCCCCTGGTCGTCTCGTGGCCTGCGGGCATAGCGGCCCGCGGAGAGATCCGGCGGACTCCGGGTCATGTCATTGATGTGGTCCCCACCCTCCTTGAACTAAGCGGGGCAAACCCATTGCCGGAGGCGCCACCCGCTCCCGGGAAAAGTCTCGTCCCCACCTTCAGCGCCGATCAGGAGAAATTTCATGAGTCGCTCTGGTGGTTCCACGACGGCCACAAGGCCATCCGCATTGGAAACTGGAAAGCGGTCGCTCCAGCAGGCGAGCCATGGGAACTCTACGATCTTGGCAATGACCGTGATGAGTCGCTGGACCTGGCCGTTCCTCAGGCGGAAAAGTTGAAGGAACTCGTCGCCGTCTGGGATCAGAAGCTGACAGAGTTCAGCGAACTCGCCTCAGCGGACCTTCCTGAGAAGGCATCCGGCAAAGCCGACTCCGGCCGCGCTCCCGACATGGGCAAAGCGCAGAAGGAGGCAAAGCCAAAACGCAAGCAGGTGCTGATCAACAGTGAAACCTTCGACCTTGAGGGTCGACCCGCCTTCCGCATGAATCCGGAGAAACCGGCAGGAGACCCGGGAGCCAAACCATGGATCTTTTACGGCCCCACTCTCGACGCCTATCCCGATCAGGCCGAAAACTGGATGCATCAGCAATTCCTCAATGCGGGGATCGCCGTCGCCGGCGTTGACGTGGGAGAGAGTTACGGCAGTCCGCAAGCCTTCCCCTGGTTTGAAGCGCTCTATCAGAAAATGGTCGCGGACGGATTTTCGAAAAAGCCTCTCCTCCTCGGTCGCAGTCGCGGGGGACTTTGGGTCAGCAGTTGGGCGCTCGCCCATCCCGATCGGGTCGCGGGCATCGCCGGGATCTATCCGGTCTACGACTACACCAGCTACCCCGGTCTCGACAAGGCGGCCCCGGCCTATGGTCTGACTCCGGCGGAACTCGAGGCACGTCAGGACGAGTTCAATCCGATTCGCCGCGCCGCGACTCTCGCGAACGAAAAGATCCCGGTCTTTATCATTCACGGAACCGAAGACACCGTCGTCCCGCTCGCGAAAAATTCGGGCCGACTGGAGGAGATATACGACGCGTCCGGCTCGGGAGACCTCATCACCGTGATGAAAATCGAGGGCCAGGGCCATAACTTCTGGACCGGTTTTTTCCAGTGTCAGGAACTCGTCGACTTCGTCATCAACCGTTGCAACAAGCCCTAATTCCCTTTGAAAATTCCTTCTTCATCCGTGCTCATCTGCGGAAGCGAAGCGAATCTGTGGTCAGCTGTGTTAACTCTCCCCACCCCTGAATCAGCCATGCCCTTGATCATCCCGATCGGCTAAAACTACGCCATGACGCGCACATTCTTCAGTCTCCTTCTTTGTTCCCTTTCCCCCGGAATCGCTGAGGACACCTCACTCCCCCCCGCCCTCCGCCCCCACTTCACCCCGCCCGCCGAATTTGCCGGAGACTTCGGCGACTTCCGTTCACCACTGCTCTTCAACGACGGAAGCAAGGTCATCACTCCCGCCGACTGGGCCAGGCGCCGCGATGAGATCTTAAAAACCTGGCACGGACTGATGGGCGAATGGCCCGAACTCATTACCAAGCCGGAGATCGAAACGCTCGAATCCGTCAAACTCGAGAACTTTACCCGGCACCGCATTCGATTTCTCTGGACCCCGACTCAGAAAACGACAGGCTATCTTTTCATTCCTGACAAAGCCACCGAAGGCAAGCGGCCCGCAGTCCTGACCGTTTACTACGAACCGGAAACCGCCGCCGGTCTTGGCAATGAACACCGGGACTTTGCCTATCAACTCGCGAGGCGGGGTTTTGTCACCCTTTCCATCGGCACCACCGAAGCCTCGGAGGCGAAAGAATATTCCCTCTACTGGCCCTCGATTGAGAAAGCGACCGTGCAACCGCTCTCCATGCTCGCGTATGCAGCCGCCAATGCCTGGCATGTCCTCGCCTCACGACCCGAGGTCGACCCGGAACGCATCGGGATCACGGGGCATTCGTTCGGAGGCAAATGGTCCATGTTCGCCTCCTGCCTCTTCGATAAATTCGCCTGCGCCGCCTGGAGCGATCCCGGCATTGTCTTCGATACCCGACCGAGCGTGAACTACTGGGAACCCTGGTATCTCGGCTATCACCCCAAACCCTGGCGCGAGCGGGCGGTTCCATCGGAAAGCAATCCGATGCGAGGTCTCTATCCGAAGCTGCTCGAACAAGGCCGCGACCTGCACGAGTTGCACGCCCTCATGGCCCCGCGCCCCTTTCTTGTCTCCGGCGGCAGTGAGGATGCTCCCTCCCGATGGAGAGCGCTGAATCACTCGATCGAGGTCAATCGACTCCTCGGCGCTGAGAATCGCGTTGCGATGCACAACCGGCCCGAGCATGCCCCCAATCCAGAGTCGAATGAGGTGATCTATACGTTCTTTGAGCATTTCCTGAGGCCGTGACCATCATGAGCATGCGGATCACCGAACATTTAATCTCCAGCGAATCCATCGCCGCACCACGCCGGGCCCGGGTGCATCACGACGATACCGGGATGGCAAAAGACTGCCTACTGTGGATGGACGGTGAAATCTACTCGGGACGGGTCAAGGCTCCCGACATTATTGAGGAGGCACAGACCTCGGGAGCGCTTCCCGCCTTCACCTGCGTCTACCTCCCCAATGAAAGCCAGTTGGGCCGGCACGCCGACTACACCTGCAGTGAGACCTTCACCTCCTTTCTCGCGCATGATCTGCCGGGATGGGTCGAACGGGAGATCGGCCCCTTCGAACGATTTTATCTCTGCGGCCTCAGTCTCAGCGGCCTCCAGGCCATCTTCACGGCGCTGTCTCATTCGGGCATTTTTGCCGGGGTGCTGGCGCAGTCGCCATCGGCGTGGTGGCGCGATGAGTGGCTGGCCTCTGCACTGGCTTCGTTCGAGAACAGCGGTCAGCGCCTCTGGTTGAGCGTCGGTTCATCGGAGTTGCAGGAGAACCTGACCCATGCTCCCACCTCGCTCTATCAAAAGACGAGCCAACTCGCGTCCGTTCGCCGGCTCGCACAGGAGATGACCCGGGTCGGGCATACCGTGCATTTGCATGAGTTCGACGGCGGCCACGATCCCGCCTGCTGGGGAGAGGAACTGACCGGCGCGCTCGGCTGGCTTCTTGGGAGTGAAGGATAGGGAATTCGTTTTTCACCCCTTCCGACATTTTTCCCCGAAAGACCTGATCCGGGTCGACTCGCTTCGGCGTTTATGCAAACTGAGCAAGCCTTTGTTTTCCCTCGCATCCTGAAAGAGTCGAGCCATCCTGTGGCATGAATTTGCCCTCCACCGTGACCCTGCGTGAAATGAAACCGGGATTTCCCGTCGTCCACGTGTCCCATCTCCTCGGCTCGGGCTCCGTGGCTCTTCTGGGTGCCCACGTCATGGAATGGACTCCCGCCGGACATCAACCGGTCCTCTTCATGAGCGCGGATGCCGTCTTTGAAGAGGGACAACCTATTCGGGGCGGTATCCCGGTGTGTTGGCCGTGGTTCGGAGGAAGGGACGGTCTGCCCGGCCATGGGTTTGCGCGCCTGCGCTTTTGGGAACTGGCCCGGGCGACGGACTCGGCAGAGGGCGTGGAGTTGGAGTTTCGCCTTCACGGATCCGAGGCCCCGGGATGGCCCCACGCCTTTGAATTGTCTCTGGTAGTGAAAATGGGTTCTACCCTCGACGTGACGCTGGAAATGAAGCATCTCGGAACCTCGACTGTGGAAATCACGGCCGCGCTTCATACTTATCTCAGCGTGGCTGCCATCGAGCAGACCTGTGTCCAGGGCCTCGCGGGCGCGCTCTACGTCGACACCATTGATAATCATCAAGTGAAGCGTCAGGAGGGCGAAGTGATCTTTGATCGCGAGGTCGACCGCATCTACACCTCGGAGGGTGCCGTGCATGTCCTGGACGGGGCGTCCCCTCGCACCCTGGAAGTCAGCAAGTCCGGCAGTCGCGCCACCGTGGTGTGGAATCCGTGGATCGAAAAATCCAAACGCCTCACGGACCTGCCGGATGAAGCGTATCACGGCTTCCTGTGTATTGAGGCCGCGAATGCAGGCGAGGATGTGGTTCGGCTGGAGCCGCAGGAGAACCATCGCCTGGGGCAGGTGATCCGGGTGCTTGAGGGGTAAGGATGAAGTTCCAAAATCGCTTCACCATCAGTATCCTTTCCACGTCATCCTTGAAATTCTCCAAGCGCGAAACCCCGGATCTTTGCTGCACGGTTGACCCCCGCGAGCGGCCTTCAGTCGGTGACGCGCCGGAACCTCAAATCGTCGGCACCGCAAAAGACAGGGCTATCAGACGCCGGAGGAGACCTTCGAAAAGTAGGCCTAACGTTGCACTTCACTCCTGAGCCTGAGGCCGTGTCAGGTTACGCGTTGAAATAGATCAGATTCCCGTCCGGATCGACTGCTTTCGCTCCAAGGCTACCATCTTCTTCAGTTTCGGGGCCCTGTTTGAGCTCGAAACCCGCTTCATGTAGCTTTCCTGCAATCGCTTCAATATCGCCTCCGAAAAAGGTCAATGAATTCGCCTCAACGTGACCTTCATATAATCCGATTCGGAGGTCAGGCTGTGCTACGACAACCCACTTTTCCGCTTCGGTTCCTTCAACACGCTTGAATCCGAGTGCCTCGTAAAACGCTAAAGACGCTTTGATGTCAGCGACAGCTAAACTGATTTCCGGTTTTCCTAGTTTCATAATTTTCCGGCCATAAGGTCGAGTCATCCTGCGCCTGACCGGGGGCGAGACAGCGACTGCGGGTGTAGGTGGTTGAGGTCATGTCGGCTTGAACGGGAGGCGGTTCAGGCGTTAGGAAGGAGTAACGCGATGTTATGCTTACGATCGTATTCCGGCTTCGATGTTGTTGCCGTCCGGATCCAGGAGGTAGGCAGCAAAGTATCTGTCTCCACAATCTTCCGGCGCGCCGTTACATCGACCGCCATTCTTGATGCCTAGCCGATGAAACTCCTTCACGGCTTCTCGACTGGGAGCCCGCAGGGCAATGTGAATCGGGCGCTTCTGATCTCTCTTCACCGGTGTCCCATGGTAGTCGCCGGACTCCGAAGCAGTTCCCACCCAGAGGAAGGGATAGTCTGCTTCACCGGAAAATATAACAGCACCGAATTCCGGTTGTCGTTGATAGACCCTGATACCGAGGGGCTCAAAACACGCCTCATACATCGCGATGGTCTTCTCGAAGTCACTTACAAACAATCCAAAATGGTCAAAGATCATGCTCAATCCTCCAGATAAATGCGTTTCCTTTCTTCTCCTTTCGAACGAGACCGATCTCCTGCTCAAGCTGGCCTACCCATTCCGGGCACGGCCGATCATAGGGTAAGCTCAAGGTCTCCTTCAAGTCTTTCCAGGTCTTTCCTGAGGCAGACTGCTGAAGCTCGCGGCGGATGGCGTCCCTGAATTCAGTATATTGCATCTTTTTGCAACGAGGAGTCCTCCTGCGCCTGACCGGGAGCAAGACAGCGACTGCGGGTGTAGGTTGTTGCGGTCATGTCGGCTGAAATTGATGGAAGGTCAGGCCTTAGGCGACGTTGGTGTTTTTCGGGATCTTCGTGCGGTGTGCAGTGCGCTGCTGTGCTACGAGGAGATAGATGGCACCGAAGGCGACGAAAAAACCGACTGGCGAAGCGGGGCGAAGAGCCGGAAAGATGAGACCTGCGCCTGAAAGCACGAGCGCGAGAACTGACACAATCCAAAGGCCAACGGTGCGCACGCGCAGACGCGCGGAAACAACGTCGGGCTGACGGCGAATCCACAGGCGCAGCACGACGATGGAAACGGCAATGCAAAAGAACGCGATGAACTCGGGGACGGGTATAGTCATGGGCTTAGTGATGTTGGATTGCTGCTGACTTTGGCGGAGTAGCCGCACGTTCAAGGGCACTCAGCCCTGACGGTGAGCGCATATTCATTGTGGAATAAACTGGTGAAACTGAAAAGTGATTTCGACTCGGCGCGGTCGGGGCTTGATTACATCTTCTTGTTCGCTGCCGGGTTTGCCAATGATGCCCAAATTAGGTGATGGTTTGCGGGAGCAGAGATGTGAGGCCTCGCTAAATCAAGCCATGGAAGAATTGTGCCATGGCGAGCTATCTCAGCGCCAAAATCAGTGCTCATGAACGCTTCATCGGGTGATACGCCGGCGCGTCCTATATCGAGCCGATCAGCATCCCAGCATGTTCCAATCGTGGGATCGTCATGGTGATGTCCTTCGGTGTGCCAAGTGCAGGCGTAGTGGAGAAGGTCGAATTCCTCATCTGACACCTCAAAAAGCGTTCCTCGTAGTTCACGGGCAAGTTCCGCGCCGCGTTTCCCGTGGCCAGTATCAGTCCAATCGTTGATTCGGCGACTGTCATGAAAGAGGGCAAAAAGTCTGACGACTGTGATATTTGCTCCAGAACGAGCCGCCAAAACACAGGCGTTCCTCTCGACCCGAAGCCAATGGTCTCGTCCATGGACCGAGCATTCCTCTCGGTTGTGTGGAAGTCCAAGGACAGCACCCCAAAGCTTATCGTAGTCAAAATCGCAGGACATTTTTTCAGAGAACGTCAGGTCGTTCGCGACGGCGAAGCCGTTGCCAGCCGACCCGTGTTTGCATGTACCGTTGGTTGGGTGGTTGTTCATCCAAGGAAACGACTTGGAAGCTTAGTTTCTACCACGCGACCCTCGGCATTCTCTACTCGGAATGCCGCAGCGGTGGGTCTGGATGTTACGACTTCAACAAGTTCTGTCCCGACAAAATGAAGGGCTGCGCCGTCGTCAGCGGCGAAACCACTGGGAAGCCCATCCTTGATGAACTGGTGGTAGGCTGGGCGTCTGCCTGGCTCGCCATCATAATGCGGGCAGGCTGATGCGTCGATAAGTCCAAGACCATCGTCGAGCCGATCCAATCCACCGAAAGAATCGGTTACGCTGGCTTTAAACCAGCAAATCATGCCTGCGCTAAGCCCGCACAAGATCTTTCCGTTGAGCCACGCCTCCCTGAAAATCCGGTCCAATCCGTGTGCACGCCACATGGCCAAAAGGTTGACCGTGTTGCCACCGCCAACGTAAATGATGTCTTGCTCCGCAATGAACGCAGACAGGTCGGATGAACGCGAAGGGTTTCGAGCAAGTGAGCCCGGATCAAACAGTGTCAGATCAGCGGGGATTGCTGCTCCATTGCTGAACGCACGGTAGAATTTGACTATATAGGCGGCTGAATCCGCTGCTGCCGTCGGGACAAAACAGACTCTCGGCACCTTCTTCGGGCAAAGGGAAAGGACGAATTCATCCAGGAGCGGGTTCTCAGGTTCCATTGAGAAGCCACCTCCACCCATCGCTACGATCTGGCCTTGGTTCGATTTACTCATAACAACTTAGTGAATTCCTTCAGCGAACGTTCAAGAGGTGGCAGGCGAAGCCTTGCCACCCTCGTCGTGTTCGGTGCGTTTTTGGAGTGTCGATGGCGTGGCGCCTCAAGCTTGATTAAGAGGCGTGACTGACTCGATACCTCGTCTTTGTGGAATAAAAAACGACTAAGAATACGATAAGAGTATGAGCTTGAATTATCCTGATCGGAATTGAAACAGATCGGTATCGACCAATCACTGTTTTTGTCGCGGACGTGGATGGAGCTGGATCTCCAAAAACAGCCCTCAACGAGGAGGAAGGCGAAAACTCCTCCGGGATCTCTTCTATGCCGAATTCGCGAAGATGAAACTGTCCGTAAAAAGGCTGCTGGCTAAATACGATGTTACCTGACCCGAGCCAAGCTGTGACCCTTACCTCAAGCACAGCAAGATCAACAGAGAAGCTCCGTTGAAGTATTGCGAGGCTGCCAGAAAGAAATAGAGGGAGCAGCAACGGTAAAAGCCAGATCGCAAATCGCATTTTTCTTCACCGAACAGTTTATTATCCCGCCGTCGCCGATAACTGTTATCGGGGACTGTCGCGATAACAGACCTCGTGACCGGAGCCCAGGGGCATGCTGACGCAGCGGAGAGTTTCGGAACAGGGTAAATTGCCCGATAGATTCCGAAAAGCTTTTTCCGGCCATTTTACGGATCTCCTTTCCCGGTTCCGCAGGCGATCCCGGAAATGACAGGCGCTCTCCGATTACCGTACCCGCGATGCCCCTGCTCTCCCGGTTTCTTCAATCTCTCGATTCCGTAACAAGGGCCGGGTGCACTGCGTCCAATCTACAACCCGACCGCCCCGCTCCCGGAAGCATCACGCAAACCCGACCCACACCGGTCTTGTCGCCGGCCCGCCCCTCTCCCACGATGGCGGCATGACTCCCACGACCCGCCGCTCATTTCTCAGGACCTCCCTTGCCGGAGCCGTCACCGCTCCGGCCTTTCTCTCTTCGGCCTCGCCCAACCGCAAGGTCGCGATCGCCTGCGTTGGGGTGGGCGGAAAAGGCTGGGGCGACATGATGGAGCTTGCGCCCGGCAACGAGATCGTGGCGGTCTGCGACATCGATGATGAGCGCCTCGCGAGAGCGACGACCCAGTTCCCCGCCGCGAAGGGCTACACCGACTGGCGCAAGCTGCTCGAGCAAAAGGGCATTGATGCGGTCATGGTCACCACTCCCGACCACACCCACGCACCGGTCACCGCGACAGCGATGCGACTTGGGTTGCCCTGCTACACCCAGAAGCCGCTCACCCACACCATTCACGAATCGCGCCGCCTCGCCGAAATCGCGGCCGAGACCGGGGTGATCACCCAGATGGGAATCCAGCACCGGGCGACCAAGCGCATCAAGACAACGATCCATGCCCTGCAGGAGGATAAAATCATCGGAAAAATCAGCGAGGTGCATGCTTGGACCGATCGACCCGGCACCTACTGGAAACAGGGGCTCGACCGTCCTGCTCCCGGCGGCAATCCTCCCGCGACGGTACACTGGGATCAGTGGCTCGGAACCGCTCCCGAACGTCCCTGGGTCGACAAGACCTACCATCCCTTCCACTGGCGCGGCTGGTGGGATTTCGGCACCGGAGTCGCGGGCGACATGGGATGCCACATCATGGATCCTGTCGTGAACGCGTTGCGGCTGGGTCCACCGACGACGGTCCTTGCCGAGGGCCCTCCCGTTCATGCCGAATCGGGACCCGCCTGGTGTGAGATTCACTACACCTTCGCCGGAACCGATCTCACGACGGACACACTGAAGGTGCACTGGTATGAAGCGGGGCGGCAGCCGTCACGCGATCTCTTTCAGGCGCCGGCCGATTGGAAGGGCTCCCTCAACGGTCTTCTTTTTATCGGAGAAAAGGGCAACCTCTTTGTCGGGTTCCCGGAGATGCCGGAGCTCTTTCCAAAGGAGAAGTTCGCGGACTACCAGTGGGCCGATCTTCCCGATCACAACCATTATCAGGAGTGGGTCAGTGCGATTCGTGAATCGCGACCGGCCTCGACTCCCTTCAGTTACGCGGGGCCACTCACCGAGACCGTCCTTCTCGGCAATGTCGCCTACCGGAGCGGGAGCATGATCGAATGGGATTCAAAGAACCTCACCATTACCAATGTGAAGGAGGCCAATCAGTTCTTGAAACGTCCCTATCGCAAAGGCTGGGAGATTCCGGGACTGGGCTGAATGGCACGGTTTTTAGCTATTCGACAAGCGAGAGACATTCGGGGAACGCTCGCGCGTTCCGCTACGCTTCCTTCGAAAATCACGTAGAGGAAGCTGCGAAGCTTCCCCTTGAGGCTCCCAAATCTTCCGGGATGGAACGCTCGCGCGTTCCGCGAGAGAAATGTAGAGCAGAGGAAAAGGGGTAACGACGAGGCCCCTTAACACCGTGCCATTCGGGACTGGGCTAACCAAAATCAAAAAACAAAAAAGCACCGGTCTCGCGACCGGTGCTTTCTGAAACAAACTAACACAGACTCCAAATCAGAACTTCAGGACCATGTCGAGAGTGAGGCGGCTCTCCATGAGGCCGGACTGCTCAGCGGTCAGGGGCACTTCCCAGGCCACACCGAAATCATAAGGCTTTCCGGGAGGAGTCACGCGGAACCCGAGGGCACCGGAGACAAAGTCGCGGTTAAGGGTCGCATTCGAAGCACCCCAGTTCACGAGGTCTCCACCCTCGAACGCGATCAGACCCGGAAGTGCTCCTCCAATCTGGGAGTTGAAGCGCTGAGCACCATCACCCGGGTCCATCACCCGGAACCAGCTGATCTCGGCGAGGGGACGAATCCAGTCACACAACTCATAACTGACATGGGCACTGGTGTAGAACATCGTGCTTTCCGCGCCGCCATCGACAGGGAGTTTAAAGCCGAACTGATTCGCGAACTGAAAGCGACCAGCCATCTTCAGGGTCGAAACGGAGGGGATAAAGACACCGTCACCTTCACCCTGCCAGGTGTCCCGATTTCCCATCGGGATTTCATAGAGCAACTGGATGTTGGATGCCAGTCCCTTCTCGGGCTTGAGCAACCAGGCATACTTCGGCCCGAGGGCGACGTTGGCGAATCCTTCGGTGTCGGTCAGGGTCGCGGCAGGATCAAAAACGATGTAGCCGTCCTTCGTCGCGTTCAGAGAGAGGCGATCGGTCAGCGCATACTCAAACTGAAGCGCGTAGACCTGATAGTCTCCTCCCACCGGGACCTGCCCTCCACCCGCGATATCCACCAGACCGGGCATGCTGTTTGAAATGAAGATCCCGTGCAACTGGGTCCGGGGCACCGCGAGGTCAAAAAGAGTCGGATTCGTGACCGGGCGAATCGCTTTCGCCCAGGGATCCTCTTCGGAAGTCTCGATGACTGACTTGGGATTCTTGTCGTAGTCCCCTGCCTGAAGAGCGGAAACCGCGAAAGCGGCGAGAGCCATGGCGGCCGTGAACGGGAGTCGTGTGATGCGTTTCATTACTTGGTCGTTTGGTCAATTAGTCGCTCACAAATATATGAACGAGTCAGTTTGTCAATGGGTCGGTTGAATGCGTTTTCCTCAAAAGAGATCAGTTTGACCACGATAGAGTTGGCATGACTTGACCTTGGTGCCACACCCCCAAAGTCACCGCGCATATCTTGCTGTTTTCTGCGCAAAATTTGACCGGCGATCAGTCCCTGCGAAGTGGCACCCCTACCGGTTTGCGCCAGTCTCTTCGATACCGGGAGGTTGTGATTCCGTTCGGTGATCTGGTAAAAAGGAAACATGTCCCGCCCCCACTCCGCATTTCTTGCCCTCTTCCTCCTGCTGCCCCTCCAGGAATCCCTCCCCGCTGCCGATGTCGAAGTCACGAATCTGCGCCGGGCCTTTCACAACGGCGAACACAACGCCTTCACCGATCTCATTCGCTGGAAGGGAAAATTCTGGCTCACCTTTCGAAGCTGCCCGGACGGCCACATGGTCTTTCCCACCTCATCGATTCTGATCCTTTCAAGCATGGACGCGCAGGAATGGAAAGAGGAACACCGTTTCTCCGTCAAACACCGCGATGTTCGTGATCCGCATTTTCTCATCTTCAAGGAACAGCTCTTTGTCTACACCGGCACCTGGTGGTCCGGCGAGGGTGAGTTGCCCCGCGAACAGTATGACTTAAACAAACATCTCGGTTACGCGGTGTATTCCGCGGACGGCGAAAACTGGAGTGCTCCCACCCAACTGGAGGGCACCTACGGCCACTATATCTGGCGCGCCGCAGTGCATGATGGCAAGGCCTTCCTCTGCGGCCGGAGGAAGGCCCGTTACACCGATCAGAGCGAGGTGACGGAAGCGGAACCCCGCCTCGTTGAATCGGCCATGCTCGAGAGCGACGACGGACTGAACTGGAAATTCCACTCCCTCTTTCAGCCCGCTCGCGGAGATGAGACGGCCTTTCTTTTTGAGAACGACGGAGCACTCCTCGCCGTGAGTCGGGCCGGCTCGGAACCCGCCGAACTGATCCGGGCCTCCCCGCCCTGGCGGGAGAAGACGAGAGTGAACTTACCGGAATACATCGGCGGCCCGCTCCTCGCCAGGTGGGGCACCGACACCTTCGTCGGCGGAAGGCGCAACACCGACGCCGGTCCGAAGACCGTCCTCTACTGGCTCAAAGGTGAGGTCCTCACCCCCTTCGCCGAGCTCCCCAGCGGAGGGGACAATTCCTATCCCGGATTTGTAGAGCTCGACGACGGACGCGGGCTCATCTCATGGTATTCAAGCCATGAAAAGGACGGGAACGGCAAAACGATCACCGCCATCTATCTCGCCGAACTGGTCAGGAAAAAACCCTAACACGGACATACCATGCCCGACTCCCCATTCCCTGTCGCCGTGATCACCGGGTCCGGAGGCGCCCATCTCGAGGCCTACTTTTCCGCTCTCCGTGACACCCCGGAATGTTCCGAGGTGGTCGTGTTCGACGCGAGCGGTGAATCCTTTGCCAGTGCCCGCGAGATCCTCGGCGAAAAGCTTTCCGCCGTTTTCAAGGATCTTGATCGAACCCTCGCGATCGCAAACCCTGACATGGCCCTCGTCAGTCTGGAGCCGGTCAACGCGCCCCCTCTCATTGAGCGACTGCTCGAAGCGGATTGCCACATTCTCACCGAGAAGCCCGCCTGCATCCGCGCCGAGGACATGGCCCGGCTCGTTGAAAAGGCCGAGGCGGCGAAACTCCACCTCTTTTTTGCCCTCTCCAATCGCGGCATCCCGGCGGTGAAACACATGAAGCAACTCATCGGAGAGGGTCTCCTCGGAGACCTCTACGGAGCCGAGGTTCACTTCGCGGCCGACCAGACCCGTTTGAAAAGTGAATCCTATCACCAAAGCTGGTTCGCTGATCGTGCCCGCGCCGGTGGCGGGCATCTCACGTGGCTCGGGATCCACTGGCTTGACCTTCTCACCCACGTCACGGGGCGCCGCATCACCGAAGTTTCCGGCTTCGCCGGCATCGTCGGAGGCCAGCCTCTGAAAGTCGAGGACTCCGCTGCCATGACAATGCGCTTCGACAATGGAGCTTTCGGAACAATGACCTCCGGCTACTATCTCGACAAAGGTTATCATTCCCACATCCGCCTCTGGGGTTCGGGCGGATGGATCGAGTATGCCGAACATCTCGGCGGAACGACAAAGGAGCCGCTGCGATGGTACTCCAATGCCGGAGCCAAGGACGGCATCATCTCCTATAACGGCCCCTCCGAACAAAGAGGCTACACCCCCTGGGTGCAGACCTGCGTCAAAGCCTGCCTCGGACAGGTCCCGGCTCCCATCACCGGACGGGAGGCGCTGCAGGTGCTTCGCACCATCTTCACTTTTTACCAAGCGGCTGAAAAGGGAACGGTGATGAAGGTGGCCACCTGAGGACGCGAGATACTGTTGCCTGTTCAGATTCCCTCTTCGGCACTATTCGGTTCCGGTGTTGACCAACCACTCCAAGTTAAACCGCGCCAGGCGCAAGGCCGAACCCGCAAAACTCAGCTTTTCACCCGCCCCGTAAAAACACAGGATCGTTCCCGACTGCGTCACCGCCATATCCGAATAGGCGCCCGGTCCGTCCTCGATGAGCTGGTTCACCGGCCAGGTCCGGCCCTCGTCGCGGCTCAATTTTACACTCACATTTTTCCTCGACCGGCTCTTGCCCGGCTCCGGTTCGGCCTCGCGACCACCTTCGAGATTGTGGGGATTGGAGAAGAGGAGAAGGCTTTCCCCGCCTTGCTCGTAGCGCACGATCCCGCCCATGCAGATGGGCTCGAGGAGGGCCTCGTCGAAGCGGGGCGTTGACCAGTGGGTGGCTCCGTCAGGACTGGTGACAACGAGGCGGCGGTGAACCTTCGACTCGCTCCGCACATTGAGCATGACGCTGCCGTCCTTCAACTCAACGGCGACGGTTTCGTTGGGATTGATCCACTCATCGGTGTTGGGCACGGCGATCTCGCCGGTCTGCCAGGTCTTGCCTTGGTCGTCGCTATAGATCGTGGCGGTGACACTGGGGCGATGAGCGTTGCCGCCGGTGCCGGTGGAAAGCCAGACCGGCACGACGAGGCGTCCGGTTTTAAGCTGGATACTGTGGTTCGGTCCGGTCGCCAGGACCTTCCAATCGTAGTCCTTTTTGAAGCCGCCGAAGATGGCGGTGATCTCGGTCGGTGTGCTCCAGGTGACCCCGTCGTCCTCGCTGCGCTGGTAGAAGGCGCGTTCGTATTCGAGACAGAAGAGCATGTGCACAGTCCCGTCCCGGTCGGCGATGAGGACGGGATTGTTGTAGGTGACGGTGTCAGGATCGGTGTGCTTTAATTTGAGGGCGAAGGCGTTTTTCTGCTTCGGTCCAGGCACATCAACGATACTCTGCGGAAGACTCCAGGTTTTGCCCTCATCCGTGCTGCGGCGGAGGAGGATCTTGATATCATCCCAGTCGCTCCCGTCGCGGCGTGCTTCACACCAGGCGAGGACGGTGCCCTTGGCGGTCACCACAATGCCGGGGATGTGATAGGTCTTGAAAGCGGGGTTGTCACCCACGGTGAAAAGGTCCTGCTTTTCGAGGAAGGGTTCGGCGGTGACTGATTGGCCGCAAAAAACGCAAAAAAGCGCAAGAATAGGGAGTTTCATTTTAGTCTTCATTCTTAATTCATTGAGTCAGGGTTCTTACCTGTGCGTCCGAACGTTCTTATCAGCAGCAGTCCGGCTTACCGTCAGGATTCGATGAGGCCAACCTCACCACTCACCCTCACGCTGAAACCGAGCCCGCGCATTGCGCCCGAACTGCGCTCCGGCCTCGGCAAGATTGGCGAGAATCTGATCGGTGGGCAGACCGCTTGAGGCGCGGGCTGCGGGAATGACAGTCTCACATTCGTTCGCATCCATGAAGCGCGAGGCTTCGAGAATCTGATCCTGTTCCTCCGGGGCAATGACAATGAATCCGTGTTTGTCCGCGTGGATGAGATCACCGGGTTTCACCGTCGTGCCAAAGACCTCAACCTCGCAGCTCCAGCGCACCGGATGAACGTGGGCGTGACCGATGCAGAAGCGGCGGGCGAGGGCCTTGAAGCCGGCGTTTGTCATCTCATCGACATCACGGATCGCACCGTCAACGATCGTTCCGACACAACCGAGGGCACGGTGCATGTTGCTGTTCACCTCACCCCAGAAGGAGCCGATCACACGCGGTTTGTCGAGATCCTGCACACAGACGATCTTCGGTCCCTCAATCGAGGCGACGTAGCGGCGGTATTCGTTCCAGGCATCGGGATTGGCTTCGCGGTGGGATTTGTTAGAGGGCTCGATCACGACGGTGATCGCGTATCCGACCATCGGTCCCATCTGCGGCATGTAATCGCGCGTCTCTTCCAGATTGAAGGCATCGGCGGCCGGATCACGTTTGGTGATCTGCTCCCAACCGTTGTAGATCGTGGGTGTGTTCCATCGCTTCAGTTGGAGGAGATCGGAGTGCGAGAGCATGATAACAGTGGTTTTGATAGGGTTAGATCGATGACTTCACCCGGTCGAAGAATCCCATTGCCTCGAGATCGGCGTGGAGGGCCTTGATCTGGTCGGGATCGGGGTTGGAATGCGGCAATCGGGCGGGACCAACATCGACCCCGAGCATTTTCATCACTGCTTTGGCCGCGCCCATGTAGCCGACTGAGGCAATCCGGGCGATCATGCGAACGGAGTGCATTTGTTCTTCCCTCGCAGTATCAAGATCACCCGCCTCGAAAGCACGGATGATACGGTGGTAAATCGGCGCACCGAAATTGTAGGAACTTCCAACCGCGCCTGTCGCTCCAAGGGCAAGTCCGGCGAGGAGGCATTCATCCGTTCCCCAGAGAATACTGAAGGCCCCCTCGCTGTGGTGGAGGCATTGCTGAAACATCATCCCGTCGGGATTGGTGAACTTGATTCCGGCCAGATTGGGAATGCGATCCTGCGCTTGAGTGAGGAACTCAGGCATGGAGAGTGACACACCGGTGAAGCCGGGGATGTCGTAAAAGAAAAACGGCAACTCAGGCGCGGCCGCGGCAATCTCCACACAGCAATCAACGAGCGACCTCACGTCGCGAGGCTTGAAGTAGCTCGGGGTCAGCGCGCTGATGGCCTCAGCTCCGAGCTCCTGCGCCTGGGTGGCGAGGGAGCAGACGTCGGAGAGACAGTTGGCCCCGACATGAACAATCACGTTCAGATCGGACCCACGCGTCACCTCCATCCAACGGATCGTGAGAGCGCGGCGTTCTTCCAGGCTCAGCGAATGGCTTTCGCCCGTCGTGCCTCCGATGAAAGCACGGCTTACCCCGGTTGAGAGAAGATGGGAGGCCTGTTTTTCGACAACGGCGAGATTCAGCGAACCATCCGCATGGAAAGGCGTGTGGGTCGCGGCGACGAGGCCGCGGATGGGGTGGGATTTCATTCTGCGCGCAGTGTAGTGCAGGAGGGAAGCGCCTGACTACGCTGAATCACCTGTTCTATTTCAGGACAGGAGATGCCGCCAGGGTTGCGCCATCAATCGCGCTTGGCATGATAAGGGCGGGGCGGCGTTTCCCTGCCGTTTTATCATCGTAGCGCATGACAAGAGAAGCGAGACGCGAGCTGAAAGTAGTCGTGCGATGGCGATAGCGGGCCGGTTCGGGACAAAGGAGCTCCAGATAGGGAGCGTCCTCGCGGCAGATAAGGGAAAGGTCTCCGGGAATGGAAATGCCTTTTTGTTGGAGGAATGTCAGGGCGGTCACACAGTGATCGGCATGGAGGACAAAAAGACCGGTCACCGAATGGAGATGCCGGGTGATCGGACGCAGCGCCTCCATCACTCCGATGGTACCGGGACGACTGCGTAACTCGATCACATCGGCCCGTCCGGCACCCTCGCGAAAGGCAGCGACACATTCAGCATCGCCCGCGAAAAGACCCTCCGGACGGAGGATCGCGAGCCGTTGATGCCCCCGTGAAAGGAAGCGCCCCGCCGCATGACGCGAGACAGCACGATAGTCGATCTCGACCTGAGGGAGCAGCATGCCCTCATGACGCGAACCCGCGAGGATGGTCCGTTCTCCCCTATCCTGAAACCAGCGTTGCATCGCAGGGGTCGAACGATGAAGAATCCAGATGGTGCCGGGAAGGGTGTTTGTCAGGGCCTTGAGGCGGAGTTCGGGATCTCCCCGATAGATCTCCGGCTCGATCGAGACACGGAAGGTCCAGCCTTCGCTCTCGAGACGGGCTCTGGTGCCCTCGATCCATTGGGCGGTCGAAGGGGGAAACTCCCGTTCCGGTTTCGCCATCAGGAGCACGGCACGCTTTCCGGCGGGAACATTTTTGGAAAGAGGCACGACCCTGCGGCGACTTCCTTTCGAGGTCAAGAGACGTCCTTCCCCTTCCATTATGGCGAGAGCCGAACGCAGGGTGTTCCGGCCCACCTGGAGGAGAGCGGCCAGTTCCATTTCACCGGGCAGGTGGAGACTCCATTCTCCCTCATCGAGTCGCTGACGCAAGACCGCCGCCGTCTCGGCGATGAGGGAGTGGCGGCGAGGGAGAGGTTTCATGGAGAGGACTCGAATTCTTGGCGGGCCGCTTTTGGGGGCTTGGCAAGCCCCCTTCCTTGACAAGGAGCGGCGCTTGCCAGGCGCCGTGAGGCCGATTTACTCCGGCTTCCGCAAACCTTCCATCGCCTTCGCATAGCGCCTACCGAACTCACGCAAGGAAGCCGAATCAAAATGCACCACATCGCCCTTGTGGACGAGTCCTGACGAATCCACCACGGCGCAGTTCGACACGAGACCGGGCAGGCTTGCGATCTGCTCATTGACGAGCGGCCAGAAGCTCGGCGTCCCCTCTTTTGTCACCGGCGCGAGAAACTCACCCAATTCCCCGGCGACGAAGGGTAGCTCACCGGCCCCGAGATCGGTCCGCAGTGCCGCCACCATTCCGGCGAGGCGTGAGGCGTAACTTTTCGCCGTCTCCTCCGCCCCTGAATCACTCTCGCCCTGGTGCCAGAGAATACCTTTGATCGTCCCATCCTTCATCGCCAGCCGGGCGCTCTTGAGAGCCTGCTCATAGAGATCACCCCCCTTTTCCCATCTTGAAAGGGGGGTTCCTCCGACAGCGCAGGGGATCAGTCCCACGGTGATCCCGGGATCCGCATCGGCCATTTCCCGGGCGAAACTGGTCCCGAGGCCAACCCCCACGATGGCAGGTTTGTCAAGGTGCAGAGGATCGACACATGGCGCCCAGGCGTCTCGCGGGGAGAACTTGAGAAGGCGCAATTTTGAAACCGGTTCCGCTCCCTCGATCATCCCGCGTCCGGCCATGTTTGACTGACCGATGAGCAGGTAGAGATGGAGTTTCTCTTTGGGAGGAAGCCCCCTGGCAATCGCCTCCTCGTCGCGGATCTCGGCGTGATTACCGTATCCGAGAGCGCGGTTGGCGATCACATTGAGACTCGTGTCCGACGAGACCACTTTACCCGCCCGAATATCCTCCTCGCGCAGTGCCGAGACAAGGATGGCCTTTTCACCACCCTTGTAGCGACCGAGATCGTGAGTGATAAAGATCTGTCCATCCGCCGCCTCGGTGGCATCGGGATAGGAGACGCCGCTGCGCCCGTCAATCAGAAGCCGGTGTGGCCAGGTCCGGCCTTCGTCATCAGATAGCCAGGCAGTGAGTTGGGCACGGCCGAATCCACCGTTCTTGTTCGCAGGAGCGTTGTGATAAACGAGGAGGAAAGCTCCCGAGCGGAGCTTTCTCATGCAGGCGCGGGTCGAGGGACCCGTTTCAAAGCCGGGCATGGGGATCGGATCTGACCAGGTCAGTCCACCGTCGGTGGAAGTGCTTTCACGCAGGCCGGCCAGGGTGCGGATCACCATCCAGAGGTCGCCGTTTTTGCGTTCTGCCAGAGTCGCCTCGGAGAAATTGAGAAGATCTTTTGGAACCGCGCACCCCCCGAGCCAGGTCCAGGTCACCCCCTCGTCGGTGGAAATGAGGGAACCCGTCTCCTTTCCGGCGACTTTGTCACTCCACGCGGGCTTGCCATTGATAAAATAGGGCGCGACCCAGGCTCCGTCGTTTCTGATGATAGGCTTGCCGAAGAGAATGCCGTCCGAAGCAACAAGGAAGGGTTCACTCCAGGCCGGTGTGGCGACCGTGGGATCGTCCGTTCGGATCGCGAAGGTGCCGCGAATCGAGGGCGTGGATTCGGTTTTCACGGTAAGCTGATGGTAGAAGATCCAAAGGCGACCTTTCGGATCGATCCAGGGGATCGGATCGCCGATCCGGGTGCCGGGAGGTCCTACGATGGCCATGGGTTTCGACCAGGGTTTGCCGGGATCGGATGCGGTCGCGACCATGGCGTAGTTCCCCGTGGCTCCTTCCCCCACATCGCCCGTGTACCAGGTGACCCACAAACGGCCATTCGCGGCCCGCTCGATTCCGGGGATGCCCTGCCACACCCGCGCCTCGTCGGCGTATTCGGGGCCGGGTGCGGGAAGAATCTTGGCGATCGGATAATCGGCAGCGTCACTCGAGGTGAGGATGACAATAAAAAAACCCAACAACAGAAAACGGAACAAGGGAGAATGAATCATGGCACGCATCAAGCTTGAAGTCGGGGAGACGCCCGGAGATTATGAGAAGATGCTGAAAGGATGTATCGAAAGCATGAGCGAAGTCCACTTTCTTTCTGGTGGGTTTACGCCAGTATTAAAGGGACGGAATTGCCTTTCCCTGTTTTCCGTCCGGTGAACGAGCCTGCGCGTCCCGTATTTCAAATCAAGCCATTCCGACCGAGTTGACTGATCCCGCCTTTTTACAAAACCTCGGTCTGATCATCGTTGCCGCCGCATTGTTTTCACTTTTCGGGAAACGTGTCAGGATTCCGTCGATCGTCTCGTTCCTTCTCGCGGGGCTGGTGCTCGGGCCGCTCACGGGAATTCTTGAGGACTCCGACGCACTCAAGATGCTCACCGGTTCCGGGATCGTGTTGCTGCTTTTCCTGGTCGGGCTTGAGCTTACGGTGGACCGGATCCGCGAAGTTGGAAGAATCGCCCTGATCACCGGAACCGCGCAAATCCTCGTCACCTGCGCTCTCGGGTTTGCGCTCTCTCTCGGGCTCGGATTTGACACTCTCCCGGCGACCATCCTCGCCGCGGCCCTGACGATCAGCAGCACGGTGGTCGTCGTCACCATGCTGGTGGAGAGGGAGGAATCCTCCACCAGTCACGGCCAGGCAGCCATCGGAATACTGCTCGTGCAGGACATCTTTGTCATTCTTCTCCTGACGGTTCTCACCGGACTGGGCGGTGGAGGTGAATCGGGTGGAGCCGGGGCGATCGCCCTGGGTGTCGCCAAGGCCTTCGGTGGAATGCTAGTGCTGATGGGGCTGATGTTAGTGTCTTCCCGATACCTGCTCCCCCGCCCTTTCGCGTGGGCGGACAGTTCCCGTGAGACGATTTTCATCTGGAGTCTCTCCTGGTGTTTCCTCGTCGTCATCCTCGGCCACTTTTTCCATCTTTCCCACGAGATCGGTGCCTTCCTCGCCGGGGTCAGCCTGGCTCAGCTCTCCCACAGTCACGACCTGCAACGGCGGGTCCGGCCACTCATGAATTTCTTCGTCGCGATTTTCTTTGTCACCCTGGGTGTCGGAATGCAGGTGGATGTGCCGGGTTCTGTCTGGATAAAAGCAGTCATCCTCTCTGCCTTTGTGATTGCGGGGAAATTCCTGATTGTTCTGATCATCGCGGCCCGCCTTCGCTTTGACGCCCGGCGTGCCTTTTTCACGGCGCTACTCCTCACCCAGATCAGTGAGTTCTCCTTCATTCTCGTGGCCGTCGCGAAAAGTTCTGGCCTGCCGGTGGATGAGACGGGTGCGCTTCTCGGGATCGTCGGAATGATCACGATCACTCTGTCCTCTCTCATCATTGGTGCCCGCGATCCCCTCTTCTCGTTTCTAATGAAACGAAATCTGCTTCGTGCATTTTCCGCTGCCATTAAACCGGAAGACGATTCCCAGGCGAAACGATCCGGCCATATCATCATCGTCGGGATGAACACCCTCGGGCGCGAACTCGCCCGTCGTCTCACCGCGCGGGGGGAAACCGTCGTGGCCACCGACACGGATCTTTTCAAATTGCGTGATCTTCCCTGCGACACGGTGCAGGGAGATGCGGAATCGCCCGCGGTCCTCCGGGAGGCGGGTCTGGAAAAGGCAAAGCTCCTCGTCTCAACGATGCACATCGAGTCGACCAATGACCTTCTCGCCTTTCGCTGCCGGGTTGCGGGTGTGCCGGCAGCAATCCATGCCGTCAATCTGCGCGAGGTGACCAACCTCCTCGACATGGAAGTGGCCTACATGATGTCGCCCAAGGTCGACGGGATCCACCTGCAGAACACCGAACTCCTGCGGAGGGGGATGATACGCAAATGACCGGCCTTGCCCTTCTCCTCCTTTCCTCGGCGACTGCGTTCGCCCTGGCGCAGCGATTCCGACTCCCCGCCATTCCGCTGCTGATTGTGCTCGGCTTTGTGATCACCCGGCTCGGCGTTGGCATGGATCGCAGCGCCCTCAATCAGGTGCTCGATATCGGACTTGCCTTCCTTGTCTTTGCCGCCGGAATCGAGTTGAACCCCTCACGCTTCACCGGACAATCCCGCGCGATCCTCTGGATCGGGATCGTCCAGTTCCTCACTGCCGGTACCCTGGGATTTCTCCTGGCCCGACTCATCGGGTTTGAGTTCGCCGCATCGCTCTACATCGGAGCCGGACTGTCGACGAGTTCCACCCTCGTCGCGGTTCGCCAGATTTACCGTTCACCGGGGTCGCTCCGGACCTACGGCCGGCTCGTGCTGGGAGTGCTTCTTGTGCAGGATGTTGCCATCATTGTGCTCATCGTGCTATTGCCGCGCATTCCCGGAGGAATGCCGGAGCTCTTTCCAGGCATCCTCGCCCTCATGGTCATGGCCGGAACCGCGATCATCTGTCAGCGCCTCCTCCCCCGGATCATCCGAAAGGGCAATCTTCCCGATGAAGAGACGATCCTGCTCTGCACCCTTGCGATCCTCTTTCTCTTTTCCGGATTCTCCCACTGGATGCAGATCAGCTTTATCGCCGGTGGTTTTGCCGCCGGCTTTGCCCTCTCCGGGTTTCCGGTCAGCGGGGAGGCTCGCAGCGCCCTTGGTTCCCTCAACACCTTTTTTGTGGCCGTCTTTTTCAGTGCCCTCGGAGCGCAGGTTGAATTGCCTGATCCGGGAACTCTGCTCACGGGGCTCGCCTTCTCCGCGATTGTGATTCTCGCGACTCCGGTCGTGGTTACCATCCTCGCGGAATGGAAGGGCCGGCTCTCTTCGCGCAGCGCCATCACTGCCGGACTTCTCCTCGCGCAGACCAGTGAGTTCTCCGTCATTCTCGCGGTCTACGGAGTGCGGCTCGGGCACATCAGTCAGGAAACTGTTTCCGTCATTGCCCTCGTCGCCGTCATCTCCATGACCCTGACCCCTTTTCTCGCCACTGATGTGGTTGCGCGGGTTCTGCTGGACCTGCATCCCCTGCGACGGCTCATGAAGACGGATTCAAACCTCAGCGATCACGTCGTCATTCTGGGTTATGGCTCGTCGGGTCGATGGGTCATCCGGCCTCTCTGCGCCAGCGGACTGCGTGTCGTCATCGTCGATCAGGATCCTGCCATCATCACGCAACTCAACAAAGAGGGTCACACCTGCATACGCGGCGATGCGGCGGATGAAAAAGTCCTCCTGAGGGCCGGTGCCGACAAGGCGCGTTTTATCATCGTCTCGCTCCATCAGGTCGAGGAAGTGGTGAAGATTATCAAGCATGTCGGACCGGATGTTCCCGTCTTTTCCCGCATTTTTGAAGAGTCCGCCGCTAAACGAATCGCCTCCAGCGGAGGAGTTCCCATTCTCAACTCGAGTGCCGCCGCCGACCGCTTCATGGAGTGGTTCGAACACAATCTTGCGACGGGAAAGGAAGAAGCCCCGCCGGCAACCTGATCTTCATCACGCAAAAAAGACCCGGAAAAGTGGATCTTTTCTGTCGCCAGAAGGGGTGTTTCGCGTTCAAACTCCCGCCTCGACAATCTTCCCAGCCTTTTATGACGACTCCCAAAGCTCCTTCCCGCCGCGGCGCTCACGCTGCTCTCCTCGCCGCTTTCCTTGGCTGGCTCTTCGATGGATTCGAGATGGGACTCTTTCCCCTGATCGGACGCCCCGCCCTACAGGACCTGCTCCCGAATTCCACCCCGGCCGAACAGGGACAGTGGTTCACGATCATTATCGCGGTCTTTCTTGTCGGAGCAGCCACCGGTGGCGTGCTTTTCGGCTGGCTCGGCGACAAGCTCGGGCGGGTCAAGGCGATGGCCATGGCAATCATCACCTTCGCCCTTTTCACCGGCCTTTGCGGGTTTGTGACGGAGGCCTGGCAGTTCGCGGCCCTGCGCTTCATCGCCTCGCTCGGGATGGGCGGCGAGTGGGCTCTGGGTGTGGCTCTGGTCAACGAGGTGTGGGGTTCGAAAAACCGCGCCTGGGTGGCGGGAATGATCGGTGCGGCGGCCAACGTCGGCTTCCTCCTCACCGGTTTGCTCAGTCTTTATCTCAACGCCAGCCTTGAGACGGTCGCGGGATGGATGCAGACGATGGGAATGAGCGAGGGAACCGCCGATTACCTCCTCCATAACCGGGGCTGGCGATTCCTCGCGATCAGCGGAACTCTCCCCGCCGTGATCGTCTTTTTCATCCGGCTTTTCGTGCCCGAATCTCACAAGTGGGAGGAGGAGAAAGCCTCCGGCAACACGACCCACTGGGCGACAAAGGATCTTCTCGGCGTGCTCGTTGCAGCCATCGTGGCGCTCGGCATCATCGCGCTGTGGTCACCAGCCTTGTTTTCAAAAGTCGGCAATGCCGTTGCCCTTCCCGTCACGATCATTGGAATGGTCGTGGTGCTCTGGGGATATCTCCTGCCCGTCCGCCGCTATCTCGGCCGGGTGCACGGTGCGACGGTGTCGCATGAACGCTCCACGGTGATGCGGAATCTGCTTTTCGGCACGGCCCTTGCCTCGGTCGCCCTGATGGGTACCTGGGGTTCGACCCAGCAGGCTGCAAAATGGGCCTCGTTCCTTTCGCCCAATGGCACGGCGGCAAACCTGATTGAATACGTCGTGATCTCCACCGCCCTGGGAGCGATCCTCTTCTCGGTGCTCGCCCCGCTCGTCGCAGACCGGCTCGGAAGACGCCTCACCTATTTCCTTCTCTGCCTCTTTGCCCTGATTGCCGCGGTCATCTTTTTCCAGACGAACAGTTCCTTCGAGGGCACCGAAGTCCCGACGCGGGTCTTTGTCACCGCTTTCTTCCTCGGAGGACTCACCGCGACCTTCTACGGCTTCTTCCCGCTCTATTTCCCGGAACTCTTCCCCACCTCGGTGCGGGCAACAGGTCAGGGTTTCTGCTTCAACTTCGGACGCATCATCGCCGCGATCGGCTCGCTCCAGTTCGTGAACCTGCTCGCTCTTTTCGGATCAGGCAAAGCGCTCGCGCTTGAAGGTGACGCGAAGCGGCTCATGCAGCTCCAGATCGAGGCCAACGCCTTTACGACGCTCTCCTGCATCTACCTCGTTGGCATGATCATCGTCTGGTTCGCACCGGAGACGAAGGGGCATCAATTGAAGTGATCCGAAAAGGTCGGCGACAAACTAGCTCTGGCTTCTCCGCCACGAGGGCCGTTCCCCGTCCTTGAGGATTGCGCGAACCATCATCAGTTCACCGATGTTCTCGGTGGTGACGAGGCCGATGAGTCGTCCCGCTCGATCCACCACCGGAAGCGCGGGGCAACCCTCCTCCTGCATGGTGCGGAAGGCGTCTTCAAAGGGATCGTGCGCAGAGACGGTACGCGCACAGGTCTGCATCACCTCGATCACCGGAGTGGCCGGACCGGTTTCGCGCAAAGCCCGTATCATCGGATCGCGGGTGAGGATGCCGGCGAGACCTCCACTAGGATTGAGAACGGGGAACTCCTGTTGTGAGGTTCGCAGGAGCGCCTCGATCGCCGTATCAATGGTGTCGCTTTCGGAAAGACTGACCCACTCCGTCACCATCGCGTCGCCCACACGGACGCCCGTCGAGATGTCTTTCATCTGCGCCATCGCATTCTCCGAGGCGGCGCCCAGATAGACGAAGAGAGCGATGAAGATGAGAAAAGGATTCGCAAAAAGCCCGATGAATCCGAGGACAAAAGCCAGCGCCTGTCCCGTTCTCGCCGCGATCTGGGTGGCCCTCGCGTTGCCCATTTTCATCGCGAGGAGAGAACGGAGAACCCGTCCGCCATCCATCGGAAAAGCGGGGATCATATTGAAGACGACGAGCATGACGTTGACCGAGGCGACCTTGGCCAGCATCGAGCCTTCGGGATCGCTTAAGTTGGTGGCGAGATTCCAGTCCATCTGGAATCCGAGAATGATGAAGAGGATGATCGCAATGACCACATTCACGAGGGGCCCGGCGACCGCGACGACCAGTTCCTGCCACGGCTTGTCGGGCATACGCTGAATGCGCGCCACCCCGCCGATGGGAAGGAGCGTGATATCGGGGGTGAGAATGCCGAAGGCCCGCGCCGCGATGGCATGCCCGAACTCATGGAGCAGCACACAGCCGAAGATAATGAGAATGAATCCGACCCCCTCGATCGCCGCGTCCCGACCTCCGGTCTGGTAATAGCTGATCGCAATCCAGGCTAGGAGAAGGAGAAAGGTCAGATGAATCCGGACTTCGATGCCGGCAATTTTGGCGATTTTGACAGACCAGCGCATGATCGATAGGATACGTCCCCGGGTTTGAAGGGAGATATTTCACCATGGTGCTGATGCGTTCCCCGCGCCACTCCCGATTAAAGCGTCACGAAGCACCCCTTTTACCGTCGCAGTCTCAGGGAAGGGCCGCTTCACTCTCAGCTTCGTTCGGCACCTTGACCCGCCAGAGGAGAATTCCTCCTATCCCGAAAAGGAGAATCAGGGAAAGGATCCCGAGGCGCGGACTGCCGGTGACGAGGCCGACAAAGCTCATCAGGATGGGTCCGATAATGGCGGCAAATTTACCCATCATGTTGTAGAAGCCGAAAAATTCCCCCGCCTTATCGGCCGGGATCAGCCTCGCGAAGAGTGAGCGACTCAGCGATTGAACCCCTCCCTGAACGAGACCCACCGTCACTGCGAGCGCATAAAAATGGGTGACGGTCTCCATGAAGGACCCGAAGACACAGACTCCCCCATAGACGACCAGACAGATGAGGATGCCGGTTTTGGCCCCCAGCTTTTCGCCAATGCGTCCGAAAACAATGGCGGCCGGAAAGCCGATGAATTGAGTCAGGAGGAGGGCCTTGATGAGGCTGTCGCCGGGCAGGTTCAAGGAGCTCCCGTAGTCCACAGCCATGCGGATAACTGTGTCGACGCCGTCGATGTAGAGCCAGTAGGCGATGAGAAAAGTAAACGCGGTCTTGTGCTGCCTGACTTCGTGAAAGGTCTCCCGCAATTGCACAAATCCCGCCCGAACCGTCTTGCGGACTCCGGCGAATGGCTCCACGGGGCGGGCTTCGGGAACGTAGACCATGAGCGGCACGGTAAAGACCGCCCACCACACCCCGACCGAGAGAAAGGACCAGCGGATCGCCTCCGAGGCACTCGAGAGACCGAAGACCTCCGGACGGGTGACAGCAAAAATGTTCAAGGTAAAAAGCAGCCCCCCTCCGATGTAACCCATCCCGTAGCCGAGCGCCGAAACGGCATCGAGCTTATCCTTGTCGGCCACATTCAGGATGAGCGAATCGTAAAAGATGTTGCTGCCGGAGAATCCGATACTCGCCACCGCGAAGAGAACCAGAGCGAAGGCCCATTGGCCCTCCTTGGCAAAAAAGAGCCCCACCGTCATAGTAACCCCGAGAAGGGTGAAAAAGAGGAGGAAGCGCTTTCTCGCTCCGCAGTGATCGGCAAAGGCACCAAGCACCGGGGCAAGAATGGCCACGATAATCCCCGAGACCGAGTGAGCCACGCTCAGACGGAAGGTGCTGACCGTCTCCGGGGCCCCCACGCTCCAGAAGGATTTATTAAAAAGAGGCAGGAACCCCGCCGTCACCGTGGTAATGAAGGCCGAATTCGCCCAATCGAAAAGCGCCCACGGCAGGGCGCGCCGGAACCAGGGTTTGATCATGTCGGAACTTCTCACCGCGGAAGTCTCCGCCTGCTCGCGACGGAAACAACCCTCTTTATCGACTGATTGAACCCTGTTTCACCGGCTCTCCCTAACGGAGCATCGCCACAGCACCGGTGCCCTTTGAGAATTTCAGGACCCGTCCGTGGACACTGTATTCCGAAACGAAGAGATCTCCCTGCGGGCTGAAAGCCACGCCGTGCGGGGCATTGACGACTCCGGGACGCCACTGCGCGGGTTCGATTTTGTTGGTGCCCACCTCGGCGGGATTCGTGTTTTCACCCAGTCTCGCGACGATCTGGTTTTCTTTGTCGAAAATTGTGATCCTGCCCTTGATCTCTCCGACCGCGAGATAGTCGCCCTGGACTACTGCTGCCGCAGGCATGAGAAGATCGGTCGAGATTTCCCCGATGAGTTCACCTTCGAGGGAAAGATGCACCGCCCGGTTGTTGGCGCGGTCCGTGCCCACCAGTCTTGGCGGGTCGAAGCGGTTATCGATCGCGATTTTGTGCAGGGTCTTGAAATTGTAGGGAGCCGCCTTTCCGCCGAAGGAGCTGAGGTATTCCCCTTTCGCATTAAAGCGGTGAACATAATCCGAGGCGTATCCGTCCGTAACAAAGATATCGCCATTCCGGGCCACGGTGCATCCCGTCAGGCGCAGGGCAGCTTTCTGTGTCTTGGGATTCACCTGCCAGAACTGCTGGGGAATCGATTCACCGGGAATTGTCATCACGATTTCTCCGGCCAGGGTCATCTTGACGATTTTCCCCGCAGTCAATTGCGGTCCATAGATGAACTCTCCGTCCGCTCCCTGATCGATGACAAAGCCGTGGAAATCGACCGGTGCATTGGGAACATTCCGCAGATAGGTGCCGTCAGCCGAGTAGACCTGAACGCCCGAGCGCAGGCCCTGCATCAGGCTGATGTAGATATCGCCGTTCGAACTGATGGCGACGTCCCCGTGCTGATTTCCCATTTCGGGCATACCCTCCGGCAGTTTTAACGGATCCGGCCCTGCGTTCCATGAGGGCGGAGCCGGCGGGGTGGCGGGTGCCTCCGTCGTTTCGACCACAGGGGCTTTATCGGCGGCAGGTTCGCTTCGTTCGCAACTCATCATCACCAGAGCGAGTATGACCGCAGAGGCGACGCCGGTGGAGAGCAGCGGCACGAGGGATTCGGGACGAAAAGCGGGGGATTTCGATTTTTGCATAGCGGCGGTATCTCATTTCCCGACCCGTCTGTCCAGCGGCGAAGATGGCGTGAGCGCGCATAGGACTTGCCTTTCGTTTTGAAAACAGGTGTCTTGAGGCCGTGATCCCGCACCAGAGATTCCTCAGGCTATCAGGCGAACTACTTTTGCTTGGTCTGGCCGCCACCCTGTCCGCCTCGGGACAGGATACCGACCCGCTCGCCGGCGTCTCTCCGGGCATTCGGACGACCGTTCGATTCTCCGAGTCACCACCCCAGTCCTCGGACCCGCTCCAGGTCCGCTACCGGCTCATGGCGGCGGAGGAGCCGCCAGCCTATGATGTCTCGAAGGAGGAGTTCGAGATCCTCATTCCGGACAGCTACGGAAAATCCCGGCCGCACGGTCTCTTTATCTGGATCCATTCCGGAAACACCCCGCAGATTCCAAAGGAGTGGGAACCCGTCCTCGCCAAACACAAACTTGTCTTCATCGGTGCAAAAAACTCCGGCAACCCGCGCAACGTCTTCGACCGGATCCGTCTGGCTATTGACGCGAATCACAACGTTCGGAAACATCTGAACATTGATGGTCGTCGCGTCTATGTCTCGGGCTTCTCAGGCGGAAGTCGGGTCGCGAGCATGCTGGGAGTGGCCTGGGGGGAGATGTTCAGCGGCACGATCTGTTGCATGGGGGTCAACTTTTACACCGACATTGCCGCGCCCGATGGCAAAACCTACGGACTCAGTTACCTGCCCGACGAGGGGCTCCTCCCACTCGTGAAGGAGCACTGCCGCATCGCCCTCATCACCGGGGAGAAAGACTTCAACCTGCCCAACACTCTCGGGGTTCTTGAGAACGGTTTCCAGAAGGAGGGCTTTAAACACGCGCGGACCTTTGTCATCCCCGGTCACGGGCATCAGCCCCCGCCGGCGGAGTGGCTGGAAAAGGCGATTGAGTTTGTGGATGAAGGGAAGACTCCATGATCTCGCCACAAAGCCGGTAGCGGTTTTACCTACGGACAGGTAAACTAACGATATATCCGGTGTTTCCGGAGCCTATCCGCGCCTGACAAAAGGCTTTTCCCCGTATCCAAAACGGTGTAGTATCCTGCGCTCTGTCTACTACGGGGCAGAAACACGGACTCCGTCACCACTCAGACCTCCTCAAGCCTCATGTTTCCCGCGAAATTCCTCCCGGTAATCCTCGCCGCCGTCGCGGCTGGAGTCATCCCCTCCGCCAGTGCCCAAAACGAAACCCAGTATGGCGATCTCGCCCTGCGGGTTGTGGGCATGCTGGAAGAGGAGCATTTCCTTCGTGAGCCCTTTAACGACAAGATGTCCCAGCGGACTCTGGAGTCCTATCTTGAAGTCCTCGACTACTCCCGCATTTATTTCACGAAGGAGGACGTGGACGGGTTTAAAGCGAAATTCGAGCTTTTCATCGACGACCAGGTCCGGGCCGGCGGAATTCCGGCCGCTTTTGAAATTTTTTCCATCTATGAGGAGAGGGTCCGCAGCCGCGTCGAACTGGCAAAGACACTCGCCGTGGAGGGAACCTTCACTTACGACTCCGACCGGACCATTGAGATCTCAAGAAAGGATTCGGAATGGGCCAAGTCCGGCACCGACCACGATCAACTCTGGCGCGACCTCATCGAGGGCGATCTGATTCGCGAAAAGCTCATTGCCGAGGCGATCGAGAAGAAGAAAGTCGAAGACGCTGAGAAACGGAAAAAGACCGGCGAGGAACCGAAAAAGGAGGCCGACGACGCCGAGTCGAAGAAGTCCATCTACCAGAAGGTCTCGGACCGTTACGACCGCATTCTCAAGCGGATCAAGGAGAACAACACCGAGGACGTCGCCTCGATCTTCATCAAGTCGATCGCGATGGCTTATGATCCGCACTCCGAGTATTTCTCGCAGCAGCAATACGACAATTTCCGCATCGGCATGAACAAGTCCCTCACCGGGATCGGCGCGATGCTTCAGAAGGATGAGGACCAGGGCGGCGCCACGATCGAAGGTCTCGTCGTGGGTGGCCCAGCCTTCAAAGTGGGCAAATTGACGGTCAAGGACAGGGTCATCGGGGTCGCCCAGGGGCCCGACGGTGAATTTGTCGATGTGGTCGAAATGAAACTCTCCGACATCGTTGACCTCATCCGCGGAGAGATCGGATCAATGGTCCGGTTGAAAATCATTCCCGTGGGCAAGACTGACGAAATCGAGTTTGTCGACATCGTTCGCGACAAAATCGATCTCAAGGACAGCCTCGCCACCGCCGACCTCATCATCACCAAAGATCCGGCTGGAAACGATGAGAAACTCGGCTGGATCACCCTGCCCTCGTTTTACGCGGACATGGATGGTGGCCAGACCAGCACGACGACTGATGTGCGTCGACTCCTCACCCGTCTCTCCATCGAGGGGATCAACGGCCTCGTCGTCGATCTTCGTGACAACGGGGGCGGCTCCCTCGAAGAGGCCATCAACATGACGGGACTCTTCATCCGCAAGGGTCCGGTCGTTCAGTCAATCGACTGGAAAAACAACCGCGATCAGAAGTTCTCACGCAATGGCGAGGCCGTTTACAGCGGCCCGATGATCGTGCTGATCAACCGGGCGAGCGCTTCCGCTTCGGAGATCTTTGCCGCCGCCCTTCAGGATTACGGTCGTGCCGTGATCGTTGGAGATGAGTCGACCTTCGGTAAAGGAACCGTCCAGCAACTGCGTCCCGTCCTCGGGAAGAAACTGATCCTTCCCTTCAGCGGCGATTCGAGTCAGGAGGGCGCCCTGAAGCTTACCATTCAGACATTCTATCGAATCAATGGTCACTCGACCCAGCGTCACGGCGTCGTGCCCGAAGTGCGTCTCCCCTCGATGCTGGATATTGCCGAAATCGGAGAAGCCTCCCTTCCCAATGCCCTCGTCGTCGATCCGATCGAACCAAGCAAGTATCTCCCCTTCTTTGAGACACCGATCTCATTCGAGCCGCTTCAGCAGGCTTCCGCAGCGCGCATCGCGTCCGGAACTGACTTCGAGTACATCCTCAAGGATATTGCCGAGGAGAAGGAGCGTATCGAGAAGAATACGATTTCCCTGAATCTTAAGGAGCGCAAGGAAGAGACCACCAAGGCGGAAGCCGAGCGTGAGGTCAGGAAAAAGGATCGCATCGCCCAATTCACCGCCATCCGGGAATCGGAGAAGGATCTCTTCACCATCTACAAACTGACCCAGGACAATGTTCTCGACGAAAAACTTACGCTCCGTGACAATCTCTCGGAGGAACAGTTGAGCGGAATGGCGCGGGGTGACGACGAAGACAGCGATCCCGATGACAAGCTCCTTGAATACCCCCACAAGCTCGACCCCTACGAGCGTGAGACGGTCCGGATTCTGCAGGATCTCATCGCGATCGGGAAAACCGGGAAACCGGTGAACATTTCCGGCGTCACCCCGGAAGTGCGCGAGAAAACGGTTCCGATTGAAGCTCGTTCGACTCAGCCGAACTGAGGTTCCGGCTGTCGGGTTTGCCTTCGGGCTCCGGTGATTCGCTCCGTCCTTCCGGCCGGAGCGTTTTTCTTTTCCACCTGTCAGTCAGGGATTCACCCCTGATGACGCCAGAGACAAGTCGTCTTATTTGCGCTTACCCTCTTTTATAAGACGATGAAACCTCTCGCTCCCCTTCTAGAAAATCCGTCTTTGATGGATGAGATGCCCTCTCCGACGGGAGCGAAAACACTCGTGTTGCTTGACCTGCTCTCACGCCATGGGGAAGGCCTGACCGTGGCCGAGGCGGTGAGACGATCCGGTTTCACGCAAAATCTCGTTTTTCGCCTCCTCAAAACCCTCGTCATCATGGGATACGCGACGCAGCGGGAGGACAACAAGGCCTACGTCCTGACAAATCGTCTCCTCGATCTTACCGGGCCGCGCACTGGTGAGCGCAGCCTTGTCTTTTGTGCCCACGAGGCACTCCGGAGACTCCGCGACGAGACGGGTGAGACGGTCCAGCTCATCATCGAAGCCGGGGGAAAGGCTCTCGTCCTCGAGCAGTTCCGGGGGACGCAGGCCCTTCAAGTTTGCGGGGAGGTGGGAATGAGGGTGCCCCTCTATTCCTGTGCACCGGGCAAGGCGATCCTCGCGCACTGGGGAGAGCAGGCTCTTGCCAACTGGTTTCGCGGAGAGGGGAGGCAGTTGAAAAAGTTCACCCCGACGACTCTGTCACGACGGGAGGATCTCATCCGTGAACTCGAGTCGATCCGAGCCTCCGGATACGCCATTGATCGGGCCGAAGGAATCGAGGGTATCCACTGCATTGCCACTCCCGTTTTCGATGAATACCGCCAGCCCGTCGCAGCGGTGACCGTGATGGCTCCTCTCACGAGAATGCCGGAAGGAGAATTTTTGCGATTGGCGCAACTTTGCAGCGAGTCCGCAGAACGGATTGAGAGAAAACTGCGGGAATGAGAAAAGGAAGCCACCCGGCAAGCGGTGCGCTTGCCCTACAGAAGAAGGCGCTGCGGGTCACTTGCAGGGCTGCCTTCTTCTTGCTTGCGGCGACCTTCCAGACCGGGCATGCCGCGCCCCTAACCGAAACCCAACGCGAATTCTTCGAATCGCGCATCCGCCCAATTCTCGCGCAGGAATGCTACGAATGTCACTCCGAGGCGACCAAGGCAAAAGGAGGACTCCTCCTCGACTCGCGGCCGGGATGGGAAAAAGGCGGCGACTCGGGACCCGTCATCGACCTTGGTATGCCCGATGACAGCCTGCTTCTTCGCTCCATCTCGCACGAATTACCCGATCTCAAAATGCCCAAAGCTGGCGCGCAACTCGAGCCGCAGATCGTCGAAGATTTCCGCACCTGGATTGCGATGGGAGCCCCCGATCCACGCGACACTCCGCCCACGCCTGAACAACTTGAAAAAGACACCGACTGGAAAGCCATCTCCGCCCGCCGCGCCCAGTGGTGGAGCTTTCAGCCCGTGAAAAAATCCGACGTTCCCGAAGTCGCCGGGGTCACGCATCCGGTCGATCGATTCATCCGCGACCGCCTCGCGAAGGAGGGCCTCAGTCCGTCCGAACGGGCCGATCCACGCACTCTTGTGCGTCGCCTTTATTTCAACCTCATCGGACTTCCCCCGACTCCGGAGCAGACCATCGAGTTCCTCGCCGCCTCGCAGCAGGATCCCGAAAAAGCCGCCACTTTACTCGTCGATCAACTCCTCAAGGATCCCGCCTTCGGCGAAAAGTGGGCCCGGCACTGGATGGACTGGACCCGATACGCCGACACCCACGGCAGCGAGGGCGACCCTGTCATTCCCCACGCTTCACAGTATCGCGACTACCTCATCCGCGCGCTCAACGAGGATGTGCCCTACAACCAGCTTCTCCTTGAGCACTTCGCCGGAGACCTCCTCGAAACACCCCGGCTTGATGCAGCGAAAAAGATCAACGAGAGCGCCCTCGGACTCGGCCACCTCCGCATGGTCTTTCACGGCTTCGCCCCGACCGACGCCCTCGACGAACGCGTCCGCTTCACCGACGACCAGATCAACACCGTGACCAAGGCCTTTCTCGGGCTCACCGTCTCCTGTGCGCGCTGCCACGACCACAAATTCGACGCAATCAGCCAGGCCGACTACTACGCGCTCTTCGGAATCTTCTCCTCGGCCCTGCCTGCGACCATCGCGGTTGATGCCCCCGGTGTGCTCGAACAACACCGCGACGAACTCGCCGCCCTGAAGCCAGCGATCCGTCAACAACTCGCCGCAGCCTGGTCGGCATCCCTGCCGAAAGCCACCACCGACTGGGAGAAACATCTCTCAGGGAAAAATGACCTTGGTCCCGCTCTCACCCTCCTCGCCGGAATCCGCCCGGCAGGATGCGATGCTCCGGGTATCGCGAAACTTCGGGAAACCGTGAAGAAGCAGCTCCCGCCAGAAGAACTCTCCGCCGCAAAACGATGGGACCTTTCCGATCCCGCGCATTTCGCGACCTGGAGCCGGTATGGCGAAGGCCTCTCCGGCGCGGAACCCGCACCCTCGGGGGAATTCACCCTAACAAGCACAAAACCCGACAGCAAGACCGTCGTGCAGAGCATCCTCCCGGCCGGAGCCTACTCGCACCTTCTCTCGACGAAACACCGCGGCGTCCTAGCCTCTTCCCCCTTCGATCTCGACGGAGAATACGATCTCCATCTTCTTGTGAACGGCGAAGGCAGCTCGGTCCGCTATGTCGTGCAGCATTACCCGCGCAGCGGCACCGTCTACCCCGTCACCGATCTCGGCAGTCCCGACTGGCAATGGATCAAGTATGACCTCAACTACTGGAAAGGCGACAATCTCCATCTCGAACTCGCCACCGCCGGTGATGCGCCCATTCTGGTGAGCAGCGACGACCGTTCCTGGTTCGGGATCCGCGACGCCGTCCTCGTTAAAAAGGGTGACCCCGCTCCGGCCAAACCCGAACACGAATCGCTCGCCGCTCTCTTTGGCAGCTCCGACGATCCCATCCCCGCGAACTTCGAAGAGGCCTGCGCTCTATACACGAAAGTCCTGCAAAAAATTCTCGCGGATTGGAGTGCCGCTTCTCCCGCTCTCGACGATGCCGGAGCTCTCTTTCTCAATGAGGCACTTCAGGCCGGGATCTTCCCTAACACTCTCACCTCGCTGCCCGAATCGCTTCAGTCACTCGTGACCCGCTATCGTCAGCTTGAGGCGGACATTCCCCTTCCCACCCGCGCCCCGGGAGTCTTCGAGCGACCCGGGATCGACCAGCCTCTTTTCGTCCGCGGCGATCACAAACAGCCCGGCCCGCCCGTGCCGCGGCGCTTTCTCGAAGAACTCGACGGCACTCCCTACACGACCAAGGGCACGGGACGGCTCGAGTTTGCCCGCGATCTTGTTGATGCGAAAAATCCCTTCACCAGCCGCGTCATCGTGAACCGTATCTGGCATCACCTCTTCGGCGAGGGCATCGTCCCAACGGTGGACAACCTCGGCCGACTCGGAGAGCAGCCGAGCCATCCCGCGTTGCTCGACTTTCTCGCCGACCGCTTCCGCAACGAGCAGGATTGGTCGTTGAAGACTCTCATCCGCGATCTCGTTCTTACGGAAACCTGGCGGCAAGCCGGAGCCCCCTCGCCGCGGGCCCTAGAGATCGACCCCGCCAATGCGCTACTCTCCTCCTACCCGCTCCGGCGACTTGAGGCCGAGGCCATCCGCGATGGGTTCCTCGCCGTCTCCGGCCAGCTCGACCGCACCGCCTTCGGACCGCCCGTCGGTGGCGGGACTCCGCGTCGCTCCGTCTACCTCCGGGTGAAGCGCAACGATCTCGAACCGCTCCTCACGACCTTTGATTTTCCCGTTCCGGCCTCCTCGGTGGGGCGGCGCGATGTCACCAATGTTCCCGCGCAGTCGCTCACGCTCTTGAACGATCCCTTCCTCATCGATCAGGCGAAAAAGTGGTCCTCGATGATGCGATCGAGCCTGCCGCCCGGAGCCGATGATGAAACCCTCATTCGCCATCTCTTCGAGCGCGCCCTGACGCGCCCCCCGACTCCCGCAGAACTCACCGGAGCAAAAGACTTTCTCGCCGCGGTCGACTACGAACACCGTGCCGCCATGGAGCGCTTCACCACGATCTCCACTAAGTTGGAAAATGACCGCGCCACCGTCGAAGGCCTCCTCGCTCCGATCCGGGCTAGACTTGAGGCGGAACGCGCCCTCGCTTTTGAAAAGGAAAGAGGCACCGCTGCACCAAAGGCAACGCTCGATCCCGTGGCTCACTGGGACTTCGAAAAGGACGCCATCGATCTCGTTGGCAGAATTCCCCTCTCCCTCGAAGGATCCGCCCGAGTTGAAAAGGGCGCCCTCATCGTGGACGAAAAGGGCTTCGCCGCGAGCAGCATGCTCCCCTTTGACCTCACCGAAAAAACCCTCGAAGCCACCGTCACGCTCGCGACCCTCAAGCAGGCCGGTGGCGGAGTCATCACCGTGCAGATGGAAAACGGAGGAGTCTTCGACAGCATCGTCTTTGCCGAGCGGCGTAAGCACGAGTGGCTCGCCGGCAGCGAATTCCATCGGCGGACGCTCGACTTCAACGCCCCGGCCGAAACCGCGGCGGCCAATGCGCCGGTCCATCTCGTTTTGACCTACGCAAAGGACGGAACCATCCGCGCGTTCCGCAACGGACAGCCCTGGGGAGACCCCATCCGCAAAGCCGATCTGCAATCGTATCCGAAAGGCGAAAGCAAGGTCCTCTTCGGACTGCGCCACGGCACCGCCGCGAGTGGAAACAAATCGCTCCGCGGTCGCATCCACGAAGCCCGCCTTTACGCGCGTGCACTCAACGCCACCGAAGTGCAGGCCGCCTACACCGGAGGTCCTGTGCCGGTAACCCGCGAGGACATCACCCGCCTCCTCACCGAAGCGCAGCGGGAGCAGGCCGCCACCCTCGAATCCGGCATCGCCGCCCTCGAATCAGAGGAAGCCGGACTCCGCCAACGCGGCGCGGATCTGCCCCTCGAAGAACGACGCTGGCAGGATCTCGCCCATGCGATTTTCAATCTCAAAGAATTCATCTATCTGAGGTGAGCGGGCTTCGCCCGCGTGAAACGTATGAAAGTGCGAAAGTAAAAGGTAGAAAAGTGAAAAGTGGAACGCTCATGAAATCGAAACCAGAACCTGACCTTTCGCCTTTTACCTTCACACCTTTCACCGCGCCGCTTGCGGCGCGCTTGTCGCGCCGCGAAATGCTGAGCCGGACCTCAACCGGTTTCGGGATGGTGGCTTTGTCAGGTCTGCTTGCCGGCGCCTCGGAAAGCATCCCGCGCCCGCACTTCCGGCCGCGCGCGAAGCGGGTCATCTTTTGCTACATGTCGGGCGGCGTCTCCCACCTCGACAGCTTTGATCCCAAGCCACTGTTGCGCGATCTCCACGGCAAACCCATGCCGGTGAAAGTCGAGCGCACCCAGTTCAATAACAACGGCAATATCTACGGCAGTCCCTTCGACTTCGCTCCGGGCGGCAAGAGCGGGATCCCGATCTCCGATCTCTTTCCGCATCTGCGGGCCCACTGTGCCGATGACCTCGCGGTGGTGCGGTCGATGACGAGTCCGGTCAACGAGCACGCCCAGGGAAATTTCTTTTTCCACACCGGCTTTCCTTTCATCGGACACCCCGGTGTCGGGGCGTGGACCAGCTACGGACTCGGCACCGAGAACAGCAACCTGCCCGGCTACGTCGTCCTGAAAAGCGGCGAGGCTGACACGCCCCACGGCGGAGTTGGCCAATGGAGCAGCGGCTTTCTCCCCGCCCAGCATCAGGCCTCCATCATCCGGGTTGATGCGCCGGATCCGATTCCTAACATTCGCCCACTGGAACGCGACACGGTGCAGCGAAGCCGGCTCGATTTCATCCGCACGGTCGACCGTGAATTCGCCGATGCGACCCGGCAACCCGCTCCTGTCGAGGCCGCGATCCGCAACTACGAGACCGCCTACCGTATGCAGTCCGCCGTGCCCGAACTCTGCGATCTCAGCGGTGAGACGGAGGCGACAAAGCGGCTCTACGGCTTCGATGCGAAAAATCCGATGACCCGTGCCTATGGACATCAGGCCCTTCTCGCGCGACGCCTCGTTGAACGCGGAGTCCGTTTCATCGAACTCACCTGCCTTCCCCAGACTCCCGGCGGGGGCCAGGCTGCCAACCCCTGGGACCAGCACGGCGGTCTCGAAAAAGGACACCGGAACATGGCCGAGCAAGTGGATCAGCCCATCGCCGGGCTGCTCAGGGATCTCAAACAACGCGGACTCCTCGATGACACTCTCGTCGTCTGGGCCGGAGAATTCGGTCGTACGCCCTTTTCCCAGGGCAGTGACGGACGCGATCACAATCCCTTCGGCTTCAGCATCTGGCTCGCCGGCGGCGGAATGAAGGGCGGCACGATCTACGGCGAGACGGATGAGTTCGGTTATCATGTCGTCGATAGGAAAACGAGCGTCTTCGACCTCTGGGCCACCGTTCTCCATCTCATGGGCATCGATCACGAACGGCTCACTTTCCGCTACGCCGGACGCGATGTGCGCCTGACCGATGTGCACGGGGAAGTGTGGAACGAGTTGATTGCTTAAAGACGTTTCGTGACCTTTTTAACGCAGGGATCATCCCCTTCCCTGACCTGGAATCCGAGACCCGAAACGAGATCGAGCATGCCACGATTGTTGGCAAGGACATCGCCTTCCATGATGTCCATCCCCTTGTCACGGGCGACGTTCATCAACACTTCCATGAGTTTCCGTCCGATACCCTTGTGTTGCCATTCATCCGCCACCACAAGAGCGAATTCGCAGGAAGTTCCGTCGAGATCGATGGCATAACGCACCACACCCACTTCGACCTCTTTCTCCGCCTCCTCAACCACGGCGATGATTGCCATTTCCCTGTCGTAGTCGAATTGGGTGAAACGCACCAGCATCGTAGGGGTCAGCTCCTGAAGGGCACCTGAAAATCGGAAGTGCTTCGACTCCTCTGAAAGCCCCCGAACGAAGGCCTGCTCGATTTCAGCATCCTCGGGCCTCATTGGCCGGATTGTTAGATTGATTCCCTCGGCAATCTGCCACTGACTTTCCAAATGGCTCGGATAGGGATGAATGGCCAGATGCCCGAAGCGTTTCGCGCCAGCCGGCGGGCAGGCAATGACGATTCTCGCGTCCACCGCAACTGCGCCTTTTTCATCAACAATGACCGGGTTGATGTCCATCTCGCGAATGTGCGGAAGTTCGCAGACCATTTCCGACACCCTCAGAAGCAGACTTTCCAGCGATTCAAGATCGACCGGGGGCATGTGACGGAACGGACCGAGAAGACGCGCGACGCGCGTGCCCTGAATCAAGTTGTGAACCAGATAGCGGTTTAACGGTGGAAGGGCCACCGATCGGTCACCCATCACCTCCACCATGATGCCACCCGCCCCGAAGGTGATGACGGGTCCGAAGACAGGATCACTCGTCACACCGATCATCAACTCACGACCGTTCGGCTTCACCACCATGGGCTCGATCACCACGCCGTCGATTCGGGCACCGGGACGACTGGATTCAACTGATTCTATGATCTCCCGATAGGCCGACCTGACCGCCTGCGGACTCCCGACATTCAGCCGAATCCCGCCGGTCTCTGTTTTGTGAGTAATATCGGGAGAGTTGATCTTCATGACCACGGGCAGGCCGAGTTCCTCACTCAAAAGGAGTGCTTCGTTAGGGGAATGCGCGACGATTGATCGGGCGATCGGAATATGGAAAGCCGCGAGGATTGCCTTGGATTCCATCTCGCTCAGCACCGTGCGATGTTCGCTCAAGGCATTTTCAATGATCATTCGAGCGCCCTCCAGATCGGGCTCCTCCCGATGCGAAAGCGGCCCGGGAACCTGCATCAGCAGCTTCTGGTTCTGATAGTAGGCGGAGATATAGGAGAAGACCTCCACGGCAGGTTCGGGCGTTCGGAAGGTGGGAATGGAGGTCCGCGCGAATGCCTCCCGGCTCGAGGCCACCTCGGTGTCGCCCATCCAGCAGGTCAGAAGCGGTTTATTACATTGATCAGCCACCTTAATGATGGCCCTTGTCACCTCAATGGGCCGTGTCATCGCCTGAGGAGTAAGAATGACAAGGACCCCGTCGACCCCGGCATCCTCAAGACACGCGCTTACCGCCTCCCGGTATCTTTCTGAATCAGCATCACCCAGGATGTCCACCGGATTGCCGTGCGACCAGGCCGGCGGCAGGATGTCCTCAAGGTGACGCATCGTATCCTCTGACAAGGCGGCGAGGGCGAGACCGAGGTCAGCCGCACGATCACTCGCCATGACGGCGGGACCTCCGCCATTTGTCACGATGGCAAGACGATTGCCGGTAGGACGAAAACGTGTCGAAAGCGCTTTGGCTGCAGCAAAGAGCTGCACGATGCTGGAGACTCTGACTGCACCGGAGCGCCGGATGGCGGCGTCAAAAACGTCATCCGCTCCGATCAAGGCCCCGGTGTGTGAAATCGCCGCCTTTGACCCCGCCTCATGCCGGCCCACCTTGACGAGGATAACCGGCTTGGACCGTGCCGTAGCGCGAAGTGCGCTCATGAAACGGCGGGCCTGACGAATGCCTTCAATGTAAAGCAGAATGCTCTCGGTCTTCGGATCCGACTCAAGATAATCGAGGATCTCGCCGAAATCGACATCCGCACTTACTCCCAAAGAAATCACACTGGAGAATCCCACCTGGTTCGGTCGGGCCCAGTCAAGAATGGCAGTACAAAGTGCGCCCGACTGGGAAACCAGAGCCAGACCGCCCGCCTTAGCACCGGCTTTGCTGAAGGTGGCATTCAGTCCGATGGAGGGACGCATCACGCCAAGGCAATTCGGTCCGACGAGGCGGATACCGTGATGCCGGGCGATCTCGAGGACACGACGTTCAAGCGCGCGTCCTTCCTTGCCCGCCTCGCCAAATCCCGCCGAAAGGATCACTGCGGCCTTAACCCCGGCCCTTCCGCAGGCATCGATGATCTCCGGCACGGTGGATGCCGGAGTTGCGATCACGGCAAGGTCAACCGGTTCGCCGATGGCTTCGATGTCAGGATATGAGGGCTGTCCCCCGATGGTCTTTTGGCCCGGGTTGACCGCGTATAACTTTCGCTCAAAACCACCCTCAAGCAGATTGCGGAACGTTAATCCCCCCACGGAGTCAGGACGATCACTCGCCCCGATCACGGCCACCGAATTTGGCGAGAAAAGCGGTCGTAGATAGTGCTGACTCATTTTCGGCCCGGGTCCTCCCTTATGCCTTCTACACAGTAAGGGCTGGATGGAATCCTTCGCCATGAAAATCGTCACTTTCCGGATTCCTGCCCCGGCGATCACCGCATTTCCCGGAGTGATTTTGAATCCATCTTGCCGGCTTTTGGGTTAAGTTATGGTCCCGTTCCGGTCATTCCGATGCAAACCGCCTACCTCAGCCATCCTGATTGCCTGCGACACGACATGGGTGAAGGCCACCCGGAATGTCCGGCACGCCTCAAGGCAATCGAGGACAAGCTCATCGCGTTCGGAATCTTCCCTTTCCTGCATCACTACGAGGCTCCATCCGTCACCCGGGAGCAACTCGCCCGGGTCCACAGTGACGCCCTCCTCGATCATCTGGAGAGCATCTCCCCATCCGAAGACCTCGTCCAGATCGACGAAGACACGTGGATGACCCCCCACACCCTCGCGGCAGCCGGGCGCGCCGCGGGATCTCTCGTCCTGGCGACCGACCTCGTCATGGCAGGAAAGGCCGGGAACGCGTTCTGCTGTGTCCGCCCTCCCGGACACCACGCCAGCCGCGACCAGTCGATGGGATTCTGCTTCTTCAACAACGTCGCCGTCGGCGCCGCCCACGCCCTGGAACATCACGGCCTCGAACGCGTCGCGGTGATCGACTTCGATGCCCACCACGGAAACGGAACTGAGGATATTTTTAAAGACGATCCTCGCGTCATGCTGTGTTCCAGTTTTCAGCAGCGTATCTACCCCGAGAGCATTCCCGGGCCCGGCAATGATCACATGATCTTCGCGCCCCTGCCGCCCCGGTCCGGATCAGGTGTCTTTCGTGACACCGTGACGAGGCTTTTCCTGCCTGCCCTGAATCGTTTCCGACCGCAGATCGTTTTTGTCTCGGCTGGATTCGACAGCCATCGGGCCGACGAGATGGCCGATCTTGATCTGGTTGAAGAAGACTACGCCTGGATCACCCGGGAGTTGAAACAGGTCGCCGCCGTCCATTCCGGTCGGCGGCTCGTTTCCACGCTCGAAGGCGGCTATGAACTACAGGCTCTCGGCCGCAGTGTTGCCGCACACCTCAAAGTCCTTTGCGACATGTGAGCCGCCGGTGCCGGGGAGTTTTCCCCCTCACTGCAATGCCTTCAGCTCGGCCATCATCTCAAGGAGGTGTTTTGTCAGGATATCCGACGAGTCGACCTCAACCGTGTTCGTCCCGAGCCAGGTCTCGTAACCGCCGAGGGCATGCTGCTTCGGATTCGGAAGATACCCGTGGCGGCCGTTCGCGAGTCCGATCACCATGGTCTCGCCAAAAGGGCTTTTCTCGCGGAGCTTGAGGCCGATCTCGACAAGGACTTCGAAGGGCAGACCGCAAATGGCGAGATCCCCGACCCGGATCGCCTGGACAGGAACGGTGATCGTCTCCTCGGCACGCTCGGCGGCGGCGAGAACCCGGGCGGCATAGTGCTGGGCGAGACGGGGAAGCGCGTCGATCTCTTCCTTCACGGTCACTCCGAGAACCTTTTTCGCTTCAGCGATTTCTTCATCGGAAGGACGGCGGTAGCGCAATTCGACCTGTCGCTCGATCATGCCGAGAGCCGGATCTTTTTGATGGGTTCCAATTTCCCGGCGGGCGAACCACGCCGCATCGGCGGCCTTTTGGGCGACGATGCGGACCTGCTCGAAGGTCTCACGAGGAGGGCGCGTCACCGTGAAAGGAATGTTGTTAATGTCGCCAGACGCTCCATTCGCGAGCATACCGACGAGATCGCCACCGCCACGAAGGCGGCTCGGAATGAGCCGGGCGAATTCGCCGTAGTAATCGGCCGAAACCTGCTTCTCCGGCGTCGCCCCGACATAATGCAGCGCGTAGCTGGCGTAGAGGGCGAGTTGATGTTTCGATTCATCCTCCACTGAGAGAATGACAAAGTCGGGATCGGTCGGTCCGGCAGGACGATCAATCGTGTTCGGGTCGGTCCCCGGATTCATGCGGACCTCATCCATTTTCCCGAAAGGATTCGGCGTCATCTTCCCGGGCTTCAGATACCAGCGGCGGTTGAAGACTTCTTCAGGGAGAGGATGGCTCGCGACTCCGACGGCTGCGGGTCGGCGCTTTTCGTACGCCGTCACGATTGCGGCGACGATGCCGTCGCGGAGGAGGAGACGATACGCCGCTTCGGGACTGCCTTCCTTTCCCCCTCCCGATCCGGGAGCGCTATGGGTGTGAGTCGATGAGATCATCATCTTCTCAACGGGGATTCCGGTCTTCTCAGAGGCGAGTTGTTTCGCCTCGACGATGAGTTCGGGAGAGACCCCGAGATTGTCGACTACGACCATGGCCACGGTCGTCTTTCCATCATCGAGGACAAGAGCACGCGCGTGGAGCGGATCGTGCGCGCTCTCGGCGAGATTGGCGCTGAATCCCCCCGGCATATTCAGCGGGAAGATCTGTGGAGTGATGTCGGCGGCGAATGCCCCTGCCCGAAAGCCGGGAGCCTCTGCGGCCGCCGCCAGCGAGGGAAGAAGAGAAGTAAAAAGCGGGAGGAGAAGAAACGAAGCAGTTTTCATGGCTGATTACCGCTCATCCAATCAGGTTGCCTCCACTCCCGCAATTCTCCATTGGTGCGTGATCCCGCCCCGGTGACGGGTTCGTGAGTGACCGGGCTGCCGCGCTGGTGGGAACCGCGCTGGGCTCGCCTCTACCGGCTCAATGCTTGGTGGTCGACTGCAGGCTGCTCTCAATAATTCCGTTTTCGATGGCATGCCGGGTAAGGCCCGCGATGTCATGAATGTTGAGCTTCTCCATCACCTTGTGCCGGTGTTTCTCGACGGTCTTGATGCTGATTCCCATCAGGCCGGCCATATCCTTGTTCGTGTGCCCCTCGGCGACGAGCTGGAGCACCTCCATTTCCCGGGGGCTCAGAAGCGACGCTTCCGGCTTCGGCTGCGGATCACCGTTGGCCCGGGCTTTGTTGCGATGGTGGACAAGGCGGCGAAAGATGGAGGGGCTGAAACAGGGGGTTCCGCGGTGAACTTCGCGAATCGCCCGAGCCAGAATGTTGGCCGCCATTTGTTTGATCAGGTAACCGGAGGCACCAAAGGCGAGCGCCTGTTTGACATAGGCGTCGTCACTATGCGCGGAAAGGATGATGACTTTGGCGTCCGGCGAATGACGATGAATCTGCCGGGTCGCTTCAAGGCCATTCAGGACAGGCATCGCGATATCCATGACAACCACATCCGGTTTGAGCTTCGCCGCCAGTTCGACTGCCTTGTGTCCGTCGCTCGCCTCGGCGATCACTTCCATGTCCTTTTCCAATCCGATGAGAACCTTGAGCCCTTCCCGGACAATGACGTGGTCTTCGGCGAGAATGACTTTGATAATGCTCATCAGCTTGGTGTCGGGGATTTGTCTGGTTTTTCCTGCCTGAGTCCGGACAGGTTATTCGCGCCAGCCTCTGAAGTAAATTTCAGGGGATGCCCGACGGGATTTGAACATCTGCACTATGGGTAAACATCGGTCCTGGCGGAACCTGCGTCCATGGGTAAAAACCCTACCTCCTGAGTTCTATGGTGAGCCTGCTTCGGGATGGAAACCCAAACGTGGATACGTCATCCACGTACAGGCAAGTGGTCGGGTTTCACCCCATCGAAAATCGCCCAAGAGAGCCCGACCCTCGCGAGGGCGGGACTCCTGCAAGCACCTTCACCCGCTCTCATCAGAACCAAACCAGACAGCCATGAAATTCCTTATCATCGTCACCCTCCTGATCTTGAGTGTTCTCATCTTCCTGACCAGCTGCACGACCGTGAACGAAAGAGCCCCCCTGAGGAAAGGCGGGACCGCCGCATCTGCAAGACGGAACTCGACGGCCGAACCCTACTATCAGAAAAACTCCGACGGCAGCTACTACCAGCCGACCCAGGAAGGAGATAACACCGATTTCCGCGCCGGGGTCAACCGATTCAGCGGACCCCTGGCCGGCGGTCAAGCCCTGTAGTCCGGGAGGCTTACGGAACGTCAAACCGAAGGGTGGGGTTTCTCCCTATGGCGGGAGATCGAACGAAGAAGCAGGATGGGCGGCATGAAACTAATCCTTAGAAAGTCAGCCGTCGTTCTGCTCGCCACCACACTCCTTGCTCTTGTTTCCGTGTTCACCTCAGGCTGTGGAACCGCCCGCGGATTCGGCCGCGACGTTGGCCATCTCGGTCAGGGCATCGAGCGCGCCGCCCGCTAGGACGCGCCGCCCGCTAGGATCTTCGGAACCTAGAAACCATCGCTGCCGAGTGTCCCGGCGATGGTCCACTTACCCCTCTTCTTTTCCAGGACATAGTATTCGTAGGCCCCGGCATCTGCCAGGCCCACGGCCACCGTCGCTCTCTCGCCGTCGTTCTCCGTTTCCACAAAACGCCAGTTTTCCCAGGTGTTCTCGAACTTCAGGCGGATGTCGACCTGACGATCGGAGATTTGCGGCGAGCCTGCCATCAGGGTGTCTCCGCTGCCACGCCGGAACTCGCCAATCATGTGGAGATATACCAGTTGGGCCGGGGTGGAATTCTGACTTTGGGACTCATTGCTGAAAGTGACGGGGAATTTCCGATCGTCCATGGCAACCTTATTTCCGGTCAAACGTAGGTAGACAAGATTCCCGGCGACGACCAGGAGAAGCAGCAAAACTATTCCGCCAACAATAGCCACCACCTTTGTCGAAGGCGTTTTCGCGGTCCGGACTGGAGTCGGTGAAAATTTCGCGTCAGTCACCGCGGCAAGCGGGAGATCGTTTACCACTTCCGAAACCGGGGCTCCGCATTCGGAACAAAAGGCCGAGTCCGGAAACAGGGGCGAACCACATCCGGAGCAGAAACGGGGAGGTTCGGTTGTTGACGAGGTGGAATCTGACAGATCGCTCATGGTATGGAATGAATCATCTGTCCTCGCATCTGACTACGCAGATGATGTCGTTTCATCGGCCCGATCCGGCTGAATATTTATTCCCTGCCTCTGAGTGGACTTGCGAAGCGGGAAGAGGTGACGAAACACGCCGACGACAACTTTTCCGCTTCCACCGCGGAACTCCGATTGATCGAACGACGAAGCCCCGGCCCTCCTGCCCGGCAAAAGCACCGGGAGCCCGAAGCCAAAGTTCCCCCCCGAATTCCGCAGAGCGACTGTTCATTTCGAAAAAATGCGGTGAAGCGCCTCCAAGATCAGCACGGACAAAGACAAGATAGGGCGAGCCATTGGACGGAGAATAGACTATTTAAAGGAAGACACTGTTTCCGGTTTCCCCCAACCATGAATCGTCGACTTCTTATTCTCGCCGCCGTCCTGGCCGCAGGAGGCCTATTGGGACTTATCCTGCTCCTCACTGCTCCCCGGGCTTTCTTCGCGATGCTGAATCTCCTCGGTATCGTATTCCTCGTGCTCGGTGCCCTGACCATGATCGTCACCTTGCGAAAAGCCAAGGCGGTAAAGCCGCTCGCCTTGGCGATCTCGGCGGGAATGGGTCTGCTGACGGCAATCGTGGTCTCCACTTTCACCCCGGTATCTTCATCCGTAATCAGCGGATTCTCCGCCTTTCTCCTCGGCGGCTTGATCGGATCAGGATGGGCCATGACCAGTGAACTACTCCTCGAGAATGGCCACATTTGCAGCCGGGGAAACGCCTGGTATTTGCTTGTGTGGGCGCTCATGCTCGCTCTCAACCAGAGCGTCACACTCCTCATGGGGCGCCCCCCTTCCGTTGGTCTCATGCTTGTCTGGTGCAGTGCCGGCCTCCTTCTTGGACAATCTGCAGTGACTTTTCTGCGTTATCGAAAGCTTGCCCTTCAGACCACAACACCTCAGCACACGACGCTTTAGTCCGACGTTTTCGTCTTTAAACTCCAACTCCAAATCCCCATGTCATTCTGCTCGAATTGTGGAACCAAAATCACGGCTGAAGACAAGTTCTGCCCGGAGTGCGGCCACCCGAATGAAGCACAACATTCGTCGGTCGCGCCGGCAACGATTTCGGCACCGCACCCGGAAGCCGGCGCCGCCGCGCCCCAAACGAGAACGATTCCGTCATCCTCTGTCGTTCCCGGAGCCACTCCCAAACTAAAGAAAAAACTCTCCGGCTGCGCCATCGCGGGCATCGTCGGCGGATCGCTTCTGGCGCTTTTCATTATTCTCGGACTTGTGATTTTCGGAGTGGTCTATTCAGCGAGTTCCGGGGCCGTGGAGGCGACCCGGAACCACCTGACATTCCTTAAGAACGGTAATATCGAAGCCGCTTATGCCGGCACTTCGAGCGGGTTCCAGTCGGCAACTTCCCTCGACCAATACCGTCAGTTTGTCTCGTCCTACCCCGTCCTCAGCGACGTCGTCTCCTCCAGTTTCAGCGACCGATCCGTCGAGAACGGAGTCGCCAACCTCAGCGGGACGATCACCGACAGCAGGGGGGCGGAGAGTTCTTTCAGGGCCAGGCTCGTCAAGGAGAATGAGACATGGAAGATCGTCGGGATCGATCTCACCGGAGGAAACTCCGACTCGTCCGGCAACCCGTCCGGGGGCAATTCCGATGTAGTATCCTCCGTCGGAACAATCACGATCGGGGCAGGACGAAAGCCCGACGGTTCCCTCATCAATCCCGGCCGTCCCATCCCCGTCGATGCTGCGGATCTCAGCGCTGACATTGAATTGATCAATCACCCGCTCGGTGAAAGGGTCCAGATCTGGATTGAACAGGGCACCAATCGAACCGAGGCCTTCGAAGCCACGGTCGAAGGGGCAGGCAACGGAAATATCACCTTCGACCTTCCGCTGGCCAATATCAAATTCCCGCAGGGCCAGTATCTCCTCGTCGTCACTCTCGCGGAGGAGAGGCGCTTCACGATGGGGTTTGAACTTCGGTAATCACCTCTTGAAATGAGCTTTTGCATCCAGTGCGGCGAACCATTGAAAGAAGGGGCACACTTCTGTCCCGCTTGCGGCGCGAAGGCGGATCGAACCAACACCCCGGCGGTGACTTCGACAACACCCGATAGACCGGCTTCTGCGCCCCGGGCCGTTCGCCCCTATTGGATCGCCGGAGCCGCAGGCTGCGCTGGTATTCTTGCGCTCGGAGTGATCATCTTCTCTCTGCTCTATTGGGTTGGCAGCCGGAAAAAACCGACCCGCACCTCAACACCATCAATTGTAACCCCATCCGCCCCTCCCTCTACAGGTACGGCAGAGATTCTTTTTCGTGAAGTAGCGCACCCTGACTACAAACTCTTCTACGAGATCCCCTCGGACTGGGAGGAAACGGGGGCAAAAGGACTCTATCAGGCGACACCACCCTCCACTCATCCCGACGCCAGGCAGGTCTGGGCGCGGGTCCAATCCGTCCCGAAGGGACAACAGAAAGCCGAAGACGCCGTCGCCAAGGCCCTGGGAAAATGGCTCGAAGCGCTGCCCGGACTCGAAATCGACAGCACCTTTCCCATGCTCACGCGCCCGGGCGGCGAGGTCGTGAGAGACGCGAATTCGGTCGGAAAGGATGAGATTCTCATCTTCAGCACCATCGTGCATCTGCGCTTTACCGAGCCTGCTTCCGGCAAACGCTGGCGCGCTATCTTTGCCGCCTCACATCAGGCGGACGGTCGCTCCTCCCATACCTACCTCACAGGGATCGCCTCGGTCGAGGACCGCTGGGAGGACTTTTCTCCCGTTTTTCTCCGCCTCCTTGCTGGAACAAAAGTCGTTCTCAAACCCAAATGAAAAACGGCTCTCACTGCGGCACTGAGATCAACGGTGCAGATCGCTTCCGTCATCGCGGTGGAGCCACATTGTCATCCCTCTGGAACATCGACGAATCCGCGGCCGAATTTCGGTTTTCGATGGGGTTCTTGAATTAGACACGCATCACACATGACGACTTATACGAATCACGTTTTATTCCCACCACACTGCCGGACACTCGTTCCTGTTATATTGTTAGTCATTTTCGCGGCCAACATTTCCGGTATCTCATCCGGACAGACGAGTGAAACAATTTCAGCCGATCCTGCCCTGCCGTCGACTGGGCACTCCCTTATTACCCCCCTGTTTTCTCAGGTTGCAGCGGGAGGAGGGACTCGCGATATCAAAACCATGCCCGACGGCTCGAGAAAGATGCGCTGCCCGGCCTGCGGAGAGTATCACCTGGATGTTCCCGCTGACGTTCCCGAAGCGGAAGCCGTCCCTCCTGTTCCCGTGATTCCTCCACCCTCAATCGGGGTGCCTTTCGATTCCCTTGATGCAGGACCCCCCAATGGGGCGCAATCGCCGTCAGACGATACCCTGCGGGACGAGTCACCTGATAAATCAGGAGCCAGAATGCATCCTGTTCCCGCGCGTCCAAACCCTTCAGATTATCCGCACGCGTTTTGACAACCTGAACCACCTTTTTCAACTTCCGCCTCTTCGCGTATTCGAGGAGTAACACGTCGCAGATACAGTCATCGATGGTCACGATCTTGCGAAGCTGCGCTTCGGTGAGCGGTAGAGTCAGATCGTGCTGAATAGTGTAAAAGAGAGCGTGTGCGATCGCGTCGGGATAGATACCCGCCCATCTTTCATTTCTCTAGTCTGCGGAGGCGTTCCTTTCCCGATTTCATAGGCTTTCATGCCCGATTTCACATCAGCAATCGAGTTTAGAGGCACCGTGTCTTTCTCAATTTTCGCCATCAAACCTCCAGTTTCACCCGACTTGAGGGCTTCGATGTTGATGATAGCGTCCGGCTGTGACAGGAACTGCGATTTCGGCGCGTCAACAATTAGTTCAGGCCCCGTAGTCCATTCGAGAAGCTGCACGCGTTCAGTTTTGGAATGGGCGGTTCCTGTGTGGAAAAGCACTATGGCGGCGTCCACGTCGGCACTTGCGAAAACACGAGAGTAAAAGTTAAGAATCGAGACCTTGGACTGCGCCAATACAAACTGGCGCAGCTTGCGGTTGGTATTGATGGTGAGCCAATTGTTGGGAGTGATGAAGCAGAGGATGCCTTGCTTGGTCAAAGCGCGGCTGCCAGCTTCGATGAAGATCGGGTAGAGGTTCACCTGATACTCGGCCAGAGAGTAGTTCGCATAATAATAGTCTTTGGCGGCTTGGGTAATGCCTTTGGCAGCGCTGTCACGTGCGAAGACATAGGGAGGATTGCCGATCACGATGTCGAAGCCGTCAGCGAGCGAGCGACCGAACATCCAGTGCGGGTCGAAGAAATCTGCTGACGATTGCGGATCGAAAGGATCCCATTCGGCGATGTGTTCCGACTTCTTCCGCGACATGAGGCTTTGGGCCAGAAGATCCGCCATTTCCTTGCGGAGAGCTTTTAGTTTGCCTTGAACGGCTAGTTTTTGGTCGCGGCGCTGGATGGAGAAGTGGCTGTGATAGAGTGTTTCGATGTCCGCTTCGATCTTGTAAACACGAGGATCGACCAGCTCCATTTGATCCAGCTCCGGGAGCCCAATTAGCGTGTTCGCGGCAACGAACTTGGTCTCTAGGTTCGGCAGTGGGCGGATGCCGTGGTTGTCCTTTTTGTTCCGATTGGTCTTCTGGTCGCAGACTAGGGAGATGAAGAAGCGGAGTTTGGTGATCTGGATGGCAATGGGCTGGATGTCGACACCGTAGAGGCAGTTTTCGATGAGGTAGAGTTTGCGTCCGTAGTCGTCGTTGTTGTCGGAGAAAGCCGCTTCGAGAGCTTCGCGCATGGGGGCGGAGTCGAGCTTGGCGAGCTGGGTCTGCTTCCAGCGTTCGTTGTCAGGATCGAGCTTGCTCAAGATATAGACCAGCTTGTGGAGGACGCCCATAGGGAAGGCACCCGAGCCGCACGCGGGGTCAAGGATTTTCAGGGCGTCGATGGCAGCGATTAGAGTGGCAACTTGGGTGGGGGTGAATGTGTGCGCCTTCTCGGTGTAGGCGAAGAGAGGGTCGAGGCCGGCGCGGGCCTCGGGTTCTTTCATGCAGGCCTTTTCCACTAGGGAGCGGGTGAAGTGGGCTTTGAGGGATTCGTCCACCATATAGTCCACGATGGGGCGCGGGGTATAGAAGGAGCCTGTCTGCTTGCGGGCGGTAGTCTTGGTTTCTTCGTTGTAGGAGGCGAGGAGGTTTTCGAAGACTTTGCCGAGGAGTTCGGGGTCGAGGGCAATTTCCTGATCGATGGGGGTGTTTTCGACGATGGTGAACTTGTAACGGTTCAGTATGGTGATGAGCCCGGTGACGCGCTCGGCTTTGCGTTTGGTGTCGCCGTAGGCAGTGGAGAGGTCGGCGGTTTCGCCGCTGTCGAAGAAAAGTCGGTCGGGGATGTGCGGGCGCTTTTTGGCATTGCGGGAGAAGCCGTCGAGGTAGCGTTTTTTGTCGGTGCCTTCCTCGGTACGATCGAGACACTCGAAGAGGCCGCCATTGAGGAAGGGGATGTCGGCGAAGTGGGCGAGGGCGACCTCCGGCTCGTCGCGGAAGAGGGCCTCGTAGCGGTAGAGGTTGTTTACGTCGTAGGTGGCACGGTTTTTGGCGAAGCCTTCGTCGGTGGCGAAGATCCTTTCCGCCGGGATATAAATATCCACGGGTTGCCTCCGTTAAAGAACGTGTCGACGCGCCATTTCTGGGTCGTGTTCGGGTGGTTTCGTCTGGTCCATCGTAGGAGTTTCTTGAACAGCTTATGGTCCAGCGTGCTAAAGTCTCGCTTGCTGTTGTGGGGGCTGAAGTAGTTCGCCCAGCCCCGGATCATCGGATTGAGTCCGTAGATGATCACCTCCTGGGGGGTGGGGGCGCCTCCGGCTTCCCGGTGTGCCCTCTCTGCGTTTCGCTTCTTGTTTCGGAAGGTCGCCTCAATGACCCCGGCGCATTTCTGATAGATGCGCTTCTGGGCCTCCTTGCTGGGCCCGATATGGGTGTGAATCCCTTTAAAGTAGGGCTTCTTTCTGTATTTTCCGACCCGGTGTTGCCGGATGTCGCAGCCGAGGAACGTGAAGCCTCTCGATCTGTCCGCTGCTGGTTCCAACGTGTGGCACACTTTCGTTTTTGCCATGCTGAGGCTCAAGCCCATGGGGGCGAGCCAGTTGGTAATAAATATCCGTGATTCGTCGATCACGTCTTTGGTCTCGTGCAGTATGACAAAGTCGTCTGCGTAGATGATGATCCGGGGGCTCTTCCGGACTTTCTCGCCGTTTATCACCCGCCGTGGTGGAAACGCCTCGATGAGGTCGTCCTCCATTCCGCAAAGGGCAATATTGGCGATGAGGGGGCTCAGGGGCCCTCCTTGGGGGGTGCCGAGTTCTGTCGAATTGAAGACCTCTCCCTCCATCATTCCTGCCTTGAGAATTCGCCGGATGGATTCCTCCATCTCCGGGAAGGTATCGAGCTTCTTCAGGGTGGCCTCGTGATCGAGCCGGTCGAAGAATTTCTCGATGTCTCCGTCGAGGACCCATTTCGGGCCCCGCTGGATACTGAGCCGAATGTTGCTCAAGGCGTCATGGCAGTTCCGCCCTTTCCTGAAGCCATACATGCTTCCGGAGAAGCGGGCCTCCCATTCGGGTTCGAGCGCCATTCTGATTAGGTGTTGATGGGCGCGGTCGGCTATCGTAGGGATACCCAAAGGTCGGGTCTCATTGGACCCGGGTTTCGGGATGGCCACCCGGCGAACCGGGTCGGGCTTCTTCGACAATTTCAGACCTTTCGCCAGCACCAGTTTTTGGGTGTCGGACAGGTTGCGCCTGCCGTCCACGCCTGAGGTCCCTCTACCCTTCCCTTTTTCCGCCGCGAGGCGGACGGCCAGGTATCGGGCAGAGAAGGACCGGACCAGGTGTCTCTGATGTTTGTGCATTTCATCGCGCTTGCCCTCTTTCGATGCCCGGAATATCCGCCTTTGGATCTCGAAGACACGTCTCTCTGCTTTCGCAAAGTCAATGTCTTCGCTACTCGAATGGCCCAGGGATGAGTCCATTTTATCCTTTCAGCAAACCTGATAACGGTCCCATGTTCGCCGTTCACTTTTGGGGAACCAATTGCATTGTCTGGCAGGAATCGATTTTTCGGAGCCAGTTCGTTGATTGTAAGAACCAGGAAGAAATTGCAGAGGCTTTCGCGCGATTTCTTGATGGTTTGGTTTAGGAGAAGCCCACCACTCATGACCAGCATCGCCGCAATTGTCTTTGCCGTTTCCATCATTTTTGTCTCCGGCAGCCTCTCAACGTGGCATCTCCTACGTAAGAGAGAGGCGCGGGCACTTCACCCGCCCGATACCGTAATCCGCTGCGACGAACCCTTGTTTGCAGGCCGGTTCAACAGCGACCAGCGGCATTTTCTCGACTATCACCGGAAGGAGATTTTTCTGAAGTCGACTCTCTGATGCCACCTTCTGATTCATCATTCCAAGTTTGCGAACTTTATATCTCTTCGTTGCCGGTAGCTCTTACAATTCCCCACGACTCTTCAACTCGTTCTCTTCTGACCAGTGGGCGCGAACTAGGGCTCCTTCGAGACCGTTCCATGCGTTGAATTCTTCCCGCCCCTCGAGTCCCCAGGTGTACGCTTCCAGAGCGGCATGAAAAATGAGCGGAGCAGTGTCAAGAAGCCGAATTCCACTGCCAAGGAACGGAGGAATGAGGAACGCTTCGGTGATCGGATTCCCGTGGAGAAACTCGTTGCGGAGAGCATAGAGCTTTTTGTAGAGCTGCTCCAGCACATCCGGGTTCAAGTTCTGGTCCTTTCCTTCTGCTTCGTACGCCAGTTCGTGGGCATCCAGACGGCGACGGGCAATGAGGTTGGTCACATGATGAACTCTCACGCCATCACGGGAATCCGGGGCGGCAAGTGTTTCAAGTGCTGAAACCCAGAATGAGCAATGCTTCCCGTGATCGTATATCGGGTTCTCCATCATTTGGGGAACCCGGCATGCCTCGTAGGCTACCGAAAGGGCGCGCATCAATTGATGATCGGGCCTCGCCGCATCTCCCGAAACGTGGATCCGATGCCACGACTTCACGAGGAGTTTCAGGAGCGTGGAGTCACATTCGACATGGGTGAATGAGTTGACCGAGAGGTAGGGGTGGGTGAAACCTCGAAAGCCATCGAGATTCGATGTCATGAAGTTCTGTGCCGCTCCCTGATACATCAGGTGCTTCCCGTCATTGTTCGGCCAACGCGGAAAGAAGTCAAAGTGGTCGGTTTCGCGATAGAAAAACTTATTTAAGCACCCGATCGAATGGATCCAACCGAAGCACGCGCACGCCACTGCAACGCAGTTCCGAGCATCCACCATCGCCGACCAAAGGTCCTTGAACTGATGGGGCTGCCGGAAAATGACGACTGAGGGACGAAACGGAGAAGGCAGGCAGTGGGCGAATCCCTCCATCAACGCCTTCGCCGCCGGGTTCGCTTGAGTAATCGCCTCTAGACGCTCATCTGCTCCTGCTGCGATAACGATGTCACCGAAATCGAAAGGTGAGCGAAGAATGACGTTCGGCATAAGCAGTCCGAAATTCCATTTCGTCACGGTCGCGTCGCCGGGGTTCCCATCCATCTATCGCAGCTTCATGGAGAATCGATTTCGCCGCAAGGTTTCGTTATGGCGTTGCTGATGGGTGCAGATGGCAACATCCTGGGCATTGGTCTTGACGCCTATGCTGCCAAACCTAATCTTTCGTCCATGATTCTCCCATGACCGAAATTTCATCAATCTATCGGGAAGCCCGGCAACGCATCTGGCCTATTTTGAAGCACGAAATTCATCGCGACGAGGACGTTATCGAGGCGATGAAATCCTTATCAGAGCAATTGAGGGAAACCATCTCCCTATTTCTCCAATGGCGATCTCTCGATCTCCCCGCCCCATTCCTTCAGCACCTCTCCGCCTGGGCAGGCCTCTTCCAGGAAAGTCGGGAACTAATCGAAGCTGCCGAAGACTTGGGACTCTTTGCCCCTATACACGAACCGGAAGAGCCGTCTATCGCGTTTGCGCTGCTAGGAATGGCAGCTGAAGCCGCAGGTATCGCTGGGTTGGGCCGGGAATTTATGAGAATGAGCGGCATGACCGAAGTGAAAAAGCGGGAACAGGCAAGGATCGATGACGAAATCAAAGCCCATCGGAAGGAAGGCACAAGGCTGGAAAAGAACCGAGTGAAGCTGGAGCGACAGTTGCGCAGCATCGGAAAGAAGTACGTGCCCAAATTTCGAGCAGCCGACTATGTTTGGCTTCGGAAGAGAAGCGGAAACGGGCCGGAAGCTTCCAGTTATCATTCAATGGGACTGTCGAATGGTGCCATTGCAGAAGTACTGAGAAGCCTGCCAGGCGGGGAAAGACTCTCAAGTATCGAACTTCTCCACGAAGCCGGCCTGCCGTTCATCATCGCCGGTGCCGAGTCTGAGGGCTTCCAACTCGTCCGAACGAGCCTTGAAGGGACAGGTATTCTCTCAACCGAAAGAGGGGCCTTAACTCGGGATGAGGTGATGGCGTTCGTGTCGCGATTCCTCGAAGAGGAGCCCGGATGGTTCGCCGGTGCGGAATGGAAAGTGGTGCGGGGAGAATGAGTGGCGGGCAGATAACCCGGACTACTGCGGGCGCCCCTAAGGACCCAATCTGCGGGAAAAGTGTGGCAAAACCTAAATTTGGGGTTAAATTCCCGCGCTTGAGTCTTGACACCCAATCCCGGGAGCCCCAAAAAAGGCAATCCGAAAATTCTCCCGAATGGAAACCAACGCAGTTCGCTACTCCAGCCCCGCACTCGCCGAAAAGATCGCTCAGAACTACGGAAGCACCGTACGAAAAGTTCAGGTCACTATGGTGGGTGCCGACGACGTGTCCAAGCTGATAGCAAAGGTCGAAAAGGCCCGCGCCAATGCTCACACGAAGCCGATGAAGCTGGACTGAGCCCTAGAGTCTTCAACCATGTCGCGTCTAGCTCCGGCGACCGCCATCAACGTCGTCGCGACGGATCGGCCGTTTTCCAGTTTCGCTTTCACTGAGGCTCACTTTGCCGGGACTGCGCCGATCCGCCGAATCTTTTCGCTCGGTCGTGGTCACGGCGCCCGCACACTAGTCATTGAGGACGTTCCAGCCGCTGTGGCTGTCGAAGATGAGAATACGGAACTCACGGAGCTGAATCCAGACTACCGGATGGGCGGTCTGAAGCGAATCTCCTTCTGGAAAGAGCCATTCTCCGATAGCGAGAGGATCACCTCTCTCGGGGACGACCACTGCCTCGGCTACGCCATTCTGAAGCGTGATCTCATTCCCTCCCGCGGGGTGGATCGGTGGCATGTTTTCGAGGCGGTTTTCGTTCAAAATTCACATGAGCACAATTACTGCCCCGCAGGCTACCGTTTCCCGTTTCGCGCCGGAGGTAAAGAGTTCACTGTGCGAGGATGCCTCTACGCCCAGCAGAACAATCTGAACAAGGCCTGTGCGCAGGTCGCCCTGCGAAGTCTCTGCGCCACCTACCTCGGAGACGCCGACCTCACCTATCGGCGAATCAACGATCTCGCTAGCGGCGGGGATCCGAATTTCAATCCAGCAAACGGGCTGGATTCGGTGAAAATCGCCAAGGTGCTGGACGGCCTCGGGATTCCTTTTTTTGATCTCAACTACCTCGCGGACCCGACTCTGCAAAGGGATTTCCCTTACCAGAAACTCGTCTACAGCGGCATCGAGACCGGGTGTGGCTCTCTTCTTGCCTTCAAATTAAGCGGTCCGAGCGCCCCGGCTGAGGGACACATCATTCCCTGTTTCGGGCACACCTTTAATGAGGATGCCTGGGGCCCCCATGCCGACGTGATGTATTTCACTGTTGGCGCACAAATCGCCTACGTTCCGAGCCGTGCCTGGACGAGCAGCTTCATCGTCCACGACGATAACCTCGGGGCGAATCTCTGCATACCGCAGTCCTTCGTAAAGGACGAGAACGCCGGCTACGCGGTCGAGTTGCTGCCGAAAGGCTACTCCTATTCCGGAGCCTTGGCGGAGATCGTCGCCTCGGACTACTTTTATTCGCTGCTGCCGGCTGTGTTCAACACCGGTCGGGGGAATCTCTGGGTGAACCGCCTGATCCACTACGTGACCGACCAACGCTTGATTCTTCGCTGCGTCCCAATCACCGTGAACGGTTACCTCGAATACCTTGGAAAGGCAGAGGACTGGGAGCACGAAAAGGAGAATCCCCAATCGCTCGAAGACCTCACCGCTTTGAAGCCGGAGAAACTCTGGATGATCGAGGTCTCTGTTCCCGAGGTTTTTTCGACAAACAAGCGAAAGTTGGGAGAAATACTTCTCGATGCGGAGAATCCCCTTTCAGATCAAGTGGATGGCACCAGTTTCGTGCTTGCTCGTTTCCCCGAGTGCTACGTGTTCTTCGATTCGATCTCCTCCACCGGCCAGCCCTCTTTCCTGACTTCGCCAAGCAATTTCAAGTCGCATCTGCCGTTGCTGACCCGTTGAGTTTTGGCGAAAGCAAGCCCGATTCGCCCCACCGCTACTTGCCCATGAACTCGCAATTCGAGAACGCTCTGAAAGACAACCTGGCAAAGCGGTCTGTCGGAGCCTCGGCTTTGCGGAACCAGGGGAGGAAGGGGATGATCAAGGCCGTCCATCGATTCCTCGGCGGAATCCGTCCGCGTGAACTCCTGGCCCTCCGCAGCGAGAGGGCCTTCAAACGCTGGCTCGATGATCGCACCGAAGAGCTTGCTCGCGAGGTGGGCAAGAGTCACGGCCTGCAATGGGGTTCCGCTCGAAAGGCACTAAACTTGTGGCTTCGCGATCTCGTCTACAATCACCAGTTCCGTGAAGCATACGGACTCGGGCGGTTGGAGCCTTGGCTGGAGGTCCCGCTCGACAGTCACACGGCCAAATTCATTCATCGGAGGTCAATCCAACCGCTCCCTGATTGGACGGCAATCAAGGAGGTGACGCCGGACTTCTCGACGGCATATCAGCTTGCAGCCCGTGCCCTTGTCAGCTCCCGCGAACTCGCTTATCTGGCCCATCCAGTGCATCTCGACCTTGTGGCATGGCAAATGTCCTCCAATTCGTCGGAATTGTGACGGAGCGCTCTACCCCACCTGCCGCTGTGATCAGTCTTGCTTCCGATTCAGATGGCTTTTCATCGGCACAGCTCGCGACGCGTCGTAATCAAATCCTTCCCCGATCCTTGATCTCAAACGCAACTCCCACCAGACCGCGCGTTTGGTCGCCGCAGTAGACTGCTCACCGGTTTTTCACTCAGTCCTCGGTCTTCCTCGGAGGATGGTCACCTCACCCACGTCGTCTTTGATGTCCTTCGCGACCGTGATCCGCACGAGACCAAGTTTCAGCCTTTCCAAGGCTTTTTCCCCCTCGCGGAAGCAGTCATCTGCGGCCTTTCTGCATTCTTTCCGACTCATCCAACCACCGAGGTGCTCCTCCCACTCATCCGGTCCCCAACTTAGGAACTCTCGTGCAAGCCGGATCGGGATTTGCACCAGGACGGCATCTTGGCGGCTTTCGTTCTCAGCTCTGAATACGGCATCTTTCAGGCGCTCGAGCGGGTTTAGAAACTCAAGCGCGTTTAGCGCTGCATCGACTTCAAGCGGGATCGGAGTTTTGCCCGTTTCCCACCGCTGAATAGTTGGAAGCGAACGTGCCAATTGCCCGGCCAAGCCGGTTTGACTGAGTCCCAGTGCAGCGCGGCGACTCTTAAGGTCTTTCGGAGTAAGGTCTTTCATTATATCAAAATGATACATCAATCTGATATAATTCAAAAACTTTTTTTCCGCCGCCGTGATGGATTCCTCCCGCCCCTCTCCCCAGTAAAAATCCACCCCCAAAACCGCCATAATTCTATGAGTCGGAGGGTATCTACCACCGCCTCGATTCGATTAACCCACTCGAACCAAGTAGAACATGCCCAGATCCAAGCACTATTCTCCGGAGATCGAACGATTTCTGGTCTCCTGTCTCTACCACGAAGCTCGTGAGCGGCGCATGCCGATGACGCGTCTCGTGGACGAACTCCTCCGGTCGGCCCTGACGGGTTCCACCGGCTGGCAGCAGGCCGAGATACAGAACTCGATCAGGGAGAACCCCCATCAGGATCACCCTTCGCGGTGATCACCACCCTAACCAACCCCCGGTTCACGCAGAGCCCGGCCCATCGGCCGGGTTTTTTTGTGCCCGGATCACCGATAAATCATCCCCTAACGAAAGGAACACACCCCATGGCAGTCAAACTCATCGCCAACTACGCCAAACGACTCGGTCTCCCCGGCTACAGCTCCCACCAGTTCAGTGTCTCGGTCGAGACAGAACTGACGGACCTCGGCCAGGTGCAGGGCGAAGCCGCGAGGCTCTACGGTCTTCTTCAAGACTCCGTCGATCGCGAAATCCAGCAGGTCGGCTTTGTCCCCGGAGACGAATACGGACTCAAGGACAATGTCGGTCTCCGCCTGGAGAACTCCTCCGGCACCCACCTCGCCACCGGCCGCTGGTCCTGCTCCGACAAGCAGAAGGAACTCATCCTGAAGCTGGTCACCGAGCATGAACTCGAACGGGACACCGTCGAACAGCTCGCCCTCGACCGTTTCGGCGCCGGGGTCAAGCTGCTCAACAAGCTCCAAGCCTCCGGTCTCATCGGAGAGCTGCTCGAGCTCGTCAACAGCACACCCCGCCATCCCGGCCCCAACGGTTCCCCGAAACGGTCCGGGAATGGCAGCAACGGAAGCAACGGTCATGCCCCGGCCACCCGGAAGGGAGGTCGGGCATGATAGGCGCCCCGCTGCCACTCGTTGCTCTCCCGAGCGATCCCCAGTCGGGGCCGCTCGATTACCTCTCGGCATCGCGCTTGAAGTGCTGGCAGGAATGCCGGCTTAAATTCTTCTTCCGCTATGTGGAGAGGTTGCCCTCGTCAGCCAGCCCGGCCCTCTTTGTCGGCAAGGCCATCCACCACGTCCTCCAGCAATGGAACCTCGCCCGGTGGCGGGGCCAGCCGGCGGATGCGGACACCCTCAAGCCGGTCTTCGACTCCTATTGGGAAAACAAGCCCGAAGAGGAGGACATAGCCTGGGAGAACTCCGAGTCCGACCAACGCGAGAAGGCATGGGGCATGCTGGAGCATTATTTCGCCCACACTCCCATCCCGCTTCAGGAAAAGCCCGAGGCCGTCGAAGTGATCGTGGAACGCGATCTCGATGCCCACGGACTGCCTCCGCTGCGGGGCGTCATCGACCTGGTCAGGGCAGGGGGGTGCATCGTCGATTTCAAGACGAGCGCCCGTTCCCCCGACGAGGGCATGGCCGCCCTTCTTCACGAAACCCAGCTCTCCACCTACGCCCTCCTCTACCGGGAGGCGACGGGGAAGGAAGAATCGGGCTTCGAGTTGCAGTTCCTCATCAAGACCAAACAACCCAAGCTCGTGGTGACCTCCCTGCTTCCGGTTTCCCCGGATCAGGTGCGGCGTCTCCTACGGCTCATGGAGAGCTATGTCGCCGGGGTCGAGGCGGAGGATTACATCCCTTCGCCCGGACTCCACTGCAGCTACTGCGATTACCAGTCCGAGTGCCGTGCCTGGCACTGACACCCCACATCAAATCCAACCCAAACATCAACCACATCCGGGAAGGGTCGGTCGCCGAAAAGGGCGGCCGACCTGACCCTCTCTCATTACCAACCCAACCCTATTCAATGATCATCACCCCTCCACTCCTTACTCCACCCCGTCGTGCCGCCACCAAAGGCATGCTCCTCCACTGCGGTGCCACCACCGTGAGCCGGGAGGTCGTCTTCGAGACGCCCACCCCGTCCTCCACCGAAACCTGGTATCCTCTCGCTCACCGAGACCTCATCCACGAGGTCGAGGAACAGCTTGAGGGTGCCGGTTTCCTCCTTGAGGCCGAGTCGCACGCCCTCAGCCATGAGGGCAATCGCTACTTCGGTGTCTTCGAGGTCAGCTTCCCGGACCGCACTGTCTCGGACTACCACTGGATCGTTGGTCTGCGCAACAGCCATGACAAGACCTTCCCCGCCGGTCTCGTCGCGGGAACGCATGTCCTCTGCTGTGACAACCTTGCCTTCACCGGCGAGGTGACGATCAGCCGCAAGCATACTCGCTATGCCGTCCGGGATCTGCGCCATCTCACCTCGAGAGCGGTAGGCCAGCTCGGAGATCGTTTCCGGGGACTGGATCGCCGGATCGAGGCCTACCGGACCCGGACCCTCGGCAACCCGACCGCCCACGACCTCATCGTCAAGGCGATCGATTGCCGGGCCATCACCCCGATCCAGGTCCCGCAGGTCTTGCAGGAATGGAGGAAGCCGTCCCACGACGAGTTCCTCCCCCGCAATGCCTGGAGCCTCTTCAACGCCTTTACCGAGGCGCAGAAGGGACTTAATCCCCACGCCATCGTTGCCCGGAGTCAGGCCCTGCACGGGCTCTTCGACGGGCTCGTCGGCATCAACTGAAAACCCCAAAAACCTCCCTTCCCCGGAGCAGGTCAACGAGGCCGCTGCCGTCGACAAGACGGGCCGGCCTCGCCTGTTTCGAGGGATCAACCTCAAACCCAAAACCATCCTAACAACCCTCCCTAAACCAACCTCAAAATAACCATGAAAAAACTCATCCTGTCCCTCGTCCTGCTCGGCCTGGTCGCCGTCTCCACCACCAGCTGCAATCTCATGGCCGACAACCTGCCCGAGGCGATTACGGTCGCCCCGCCCGATCCCGTGAAGCTGCTTGAGGAGAGACTCGAGGCCGAACGCGAACTCCGGGAAGAAGCCCAGGAGGAAGCTGCCGGGGAAGTCCTCCTCCGTGAACGGTGGCAACTTGCCGTTATCGCTCTGAGCGTGCTCACCCTTGTCGGCTTCCTCGCCGGCACCAGCATCGGATCCCGGGGTCAACGTCATGCAACCAAGGCCTGATTCCGACCCCGACTTCGAAGCCGAAGATTGGGATCACGCCTCCGTCGAGTTCCCGTCGTCCCAGGAGGGGCGGCGGGAGTTCCTCGCCGGATGGCTCACCCCTGATCATTGGAACCCGGTCCCCGTGCCTCGTCCCCGGATCGTCGCGAACCTCGGTGACTTATCATGGCCGGAGCGATCCAGTGAAGCGATCTGCTTCACCCTGCTCTCCGTCGAACATTGGCTCAGCCGCAGCGGATTCCTCCGCGAATGGCTGCGGCTCAATCTCTGGCTCGCCGTAATCCTCACCCTCTCCGTCGTCCTTCTCGTGCCGCCAGTCACGGCGCTGCTCGAGGGGGCGGCCGAGTGGTCCTCCCTCGGGGGCTCTGTCGTCGAGAACATCCATGCCGCCGTCATCAAGCTCCCGCCCATCGTCCTCGCCATCGCCTCCGTTCTCCTCGCCGCCGCCTTGCTGCAACGGCATTGGAACCAGCGTCGCCGGGGAGGGCGCTTCCGGGAGGATCAATACGAGGGCTATCGCTGAACTCCTAACCCTAGTCATTCCAACCACTATCTACCCACCCTTGATCTAAATGAAACCCACTCCCTCCCTTGTCGTCCGCGCCGGCGCGCTCCGTCCGGCCCTGGCCGCTCTGGCGAAGGTCGTGAAGAAAGGCCCGGCGGTTCCCGAACTGCTGCGCCATCTCAAAGTCGAGACGGTGAACCGGACCACCCTCCGGTTCACCACCTCCGACGGCGAGGCCTTCTTCCGCATCGACCTCCCCGCCGACATCAGCGAGAACACCGAGGCCTTCCTCGTGCCCCTCGACCGTCTCCACTCCCAACTCCGCGGAGCCCGGACCCAAGATCCCATCCCGATCCGTCCGAACAAGGCGCCCGCCGCTTCTACCTATCCGGAGCCGCCTCAGTTCCGGTCCACCCCGATCGAACTCGACTCCTTCACTGTCACGGCTCTGCGGCAGGCTCTGGCTTGTTCCAGCACCGATCCGACTCGCTCCATCCTCCAAGGCGCCTTCCTCGATCCTTCGGGAAAAGAGGGCGTTCGTATCGTGGGGACCGACGGCAGACATCTATTCCGGAGCCGTTCCTTGACCATCACCGGATTGAGGGAAGGCCTGATTCTTCCCGCACTGCCCGTGCTGGACAGCCCGCTCCTCCGGGCACCCGGCTTGTGGCGGCTTTACCTGCCCGGTCCACGAGAGAAAGAATGCCCTGAAGCCTTCCGGCTCGACGGGGGATCGTGGAGTTTGCTCGGAAAACGGATCGAGGGCAGCTACCCCAGCTACAGTCAGGTCATCCCCCGCGAGGCCGAGGTCAAGATCCGGCTCAGCATCCCCGAGACCCTGCGAGAGCCACTCCTCCACCTCGTTGAGAGGCTCCCCGGTCGCAGCCTCCGAAATCGGCCCCTCGGGATCCGGCTGGATCGAGAGGGTGTCAGCGTTCTCGCCCGGGAGAACGAGGAAGACAGCTACGAGCAGGTGCGTCTGCCTCAGGCCGAGTCGACGGGAGAGAACCTCACCGTGTTGGTGAATCGGGACTACTTTCTCCGCGCCCTGCGGTGCGGCATGACCCGCCTCGAGTTTATCGACGAGCTTTCTCCCGTCCGGTGCCAGGGCGAGACCGGACTCATGATCATCATGCCCGTTCGGGCGATCGGGGAAGTCCGGATCGAGCACTCGAGGCCCCTCGTCTTCCCCGAGGGAGGTCACCTTTCGCCCTCGCGGAAAGTGATTCAGCGCGGGTCGGCAGGACCCGAACCAGCGAGACCGCTCCCGGATGATACCCCCATGCCCGGGAAACCCGCCTCAAGGAAGCGGGAGTTGCGGACCCGACCCGAGTCAGAGGCAATCCCGCCCCCCGCCTTAGCGACCGCCGCCGAGACGGTCACCGAGATCCAGTCGGCCCTGAAGGCGGCCCGGTCGAAGCTTTCGCAGCTCACCGCCTTCCTCCGACTGAACCGACGGCAACAACGCGAGACCGAACGCGAGGTCCGCACCGCCAGGAAAGCCCTCCGCACCCTGCGCCCCGTCGAGCCCTAAGCCCCCGACCGGAAGAGAAGCCACCCCGGCCTTCGGGCCGGGGTGATGCTTCTTTTTTAGCTATTGGGGGGGGACGGATTGTAAAGAATCCGAAGATTCTCGCGACTGAAGGTAGGAGGAAACCGCTTGGTAGAGTTCTTTCGAGATTTCAGGGGTTCCAAACCAAGGACTCTGGTTAATTTCTAGAAATTCCCTTATAGAATCGTATATCGAAATATTTCGAGAAAAATCCCAGACCTTGATGTAGTGAGTCGACTTCTGGCCGGACCGAAACTCGAACACGACAGCGTTGCGATAGAGAATGCACCCTGTGCTGCGTTGGGATCGAAACTTGCTTTCGACGCGAACGACGTTGGTTAGGTCAACAAACGCCAAAATCTTCCGGGGAAGTTTCTGGAGTGATTGATCGTCGGAAACCGAAGCTATTGTATGGTCGCCGGTATCGTAGATCGTCAGTGCATCATTTTCGATCGTGAAGGATAACTTGTCTGAAACTCCGAGGGAATATTTAAAATCCCTAGTTTCTGGAGAATGTGGCTGGCGTCTCCTGAGGTTCAGAATCTGTGCGACTTCCCTGCCAATGTCGTTGTCTTGGAGGCGAAAGAACTTCTGCCAAAATTTAAGCGTGACGTTTCCATGTTCAGTAGACGTTTTTACCAAGGTGACCGAAATGAAGCTCAAAACCCAAATCCCGAAGCCAAAAAGGGCAGCGACAAAGATTCCACCAAGAACATCTCCTATGCCGTAATTTGTTCCTCCCTCGAAAAACATTATTACCGACCAACCTCCAAGGAAGACAAACCCCCAACATATAAGACTATAGAACCGATAGAGGAGCGGACGTTTCGTGGTGACGCTGGCCGACCTCACATCCTCGTAAAAAACAGTATGCTCACCATCGGTGACGCCGCCATCGATCAACGCTGATTCAATTTCGTCAATGCTAATCTTACTCATGATGCTTGGCAGAAATCCATCTCAGAGGAAGTTTCACCTTCCACGGTCACTATAGTGACGTAGCGCTGGCTACCTGTCAAAGCCAATGGTGGGTTGTTGGACGCCCATCAATCAGAGGAATTTTCCAGTGCTGTCGTCGCCCTGATCAAGCAGGCCCGCCAAGAGAAGGGGTGGTCCCAGGCGACGCTTGCCGGGAAGGCCGGAGTCAGTCGGAGCGGCGTCACCATGGTCGAGAACGGGGACCGGAGGCCGACCCTCTATTTCTGCCACGCCGTGGCTAGGGCTCTCGGACAGGATCTCTGGGAGTTTGTCCAGAAGGCGGAGCACGGCAGTTGAGATTGAGCGATTCTCGTCGCGCGCTGGACGCCCTGATTCCGAAAACCTGGACCGCAATTTGACAGCGCGGGAGTTGTCCTGCACTTTTCCCACGGAGTTCGGTTTCGCAACTCACTGGAAGCAGAGGCAGATTAGACGCTGTCATTAGCCCGACTTGATTGGGAACGTCAAGGCAACATAGATTCTGGCACTTTTTCGGCAACCAACTCGACGCCGACACGGGCATTCGCCCAGGCCAAGCCAGACACAAGCAAAGCCAATGGCCCCTTCAGGGAGGCCGACGGTCTGCTGTGTCTAGGTGCCGCCACCTTCGCCACGGTTTCCGCCGGTTTCTTTCTGGGGCTCAAGCCTACCCAGAATCACATGACCAAAAATTCAATTGTCGATCCCACAGAGATCGATGCCAACAGATACGCAGCACTCAACAAAACGATCATAGCCGGACTGACAACCTTCCTCGAAGTGGGAAGCGCCTTTGCCGAGATCAAAGGTCGACGCCTCTATCGCGTCGAGTTTGAAACCTGGGACGATTTCCTCAAGAAGAAGCACGGCTTAACACGCCAGCACGCTTCGCGCTTGATCAAAGCAAAGGAAGTCGTTTCCGAGCTGGAAGAGAAAATGTTACCAATTGGCAACATTTCCAGACTTCCGAACAACGAGGCCCAGGTCCGTCCGCTCTTCCGACTGAAGTCGCCGGAAGAGAGATCAAGAGCCTGGATCAACGCCGTCGAAGCCGCAGGTGAAAACCAGCCCACTGCGGAAGTCGTCTCCCAAGAGGTTCGAGCAATGCTTCCCGAAGTGGTGAAATCGCGAATCAAAAAGGTGAGCCGTGAGCCCACCAGTCAGGTAGGCGATCGAGAAACCGAGTCCGCCGTCCTGCACGATGGAAGCCAGGTCCCCGATTCACTCTGGGTCGAAGGTTACATCGACTCCGGGACAGCCCAGCGAAAACTCGACGAGATAGGAAATCAGCCTGCGCTAAAGCCCGAGGAAAAACTTTCACTCCAGAAGTTGTTCATCGATCTCGTCGCCGGGCTCAACACGCTACACGAAGAGCATCCGACCAAAGAGATGAGAAAGGGAATTTTAAGTCTCTTCCAATTGATCCTACCCAATCTTCACCTCGTTGTCTCTAAGCCGGGCGACTGGGAATCACCCTCAGATCAGTCTGAGTGACCGAAAAAAATCTCTTCCCGGGACCGAAGTCAGTAGCAAATGTCCCGGGGAGAGCTTCTCTCGAGAAAAAATTCTTCCGCTACGAAGAAAAAATCGACCGCCCGAAAAAGTGGCAGGTCAATGGCAGGTCGCCCATTTCAGAGCCCGGCCGGCTCTCAAATAAAATCCACAACTCCTTGAAGGAGAATGTGGTGGGCAGAGAAGGATTCGAACCTTCGAAGGCATAGCCAGCAGATTTACAGTCTGCCCCGTTTGACCGCTCCGGAATCTACCCGTTCACAAGGGCGGCGGAAACCGCCGAACTGCGAGGACGGCAAGATGATGGGATGAGGAGGATTTGCAAGGGTTTTCTTCGGAAATCCCTTCCCCTTCAGGCAATCCTGCCACTCGCGGAAAATCAGATCAAATCCTCAGCCACGACTGAGTTTTGCTCGCGTGTCGAGAGTGCCCTGGCCTGGTTCACCACGGCGTCTTCGTCACACTCATAACGATAGGCATGGCAATTGGGACAAATGTTGACCTTGCTGGCCACGATAGAATCACAACCCAGACACACCTTGTAAAGGGTGGGGTTTTTGACAATACGGCGGGCCCTCTTGGCACGTTCAGCTAAAGCGGTGTTCTCCTTTGACATGCGTCTGGGAATTTACCCGCGAAGCGCTTTTTTTGCAAGAATGAAATCCCAAATCTGCAATTTTATCATAAATATTATAAAATGTGCGAGGTATTCCGCTAAGCTTAAGTGACTTTTCACATTCCTGAGTCGTAAGCGGGAGGATTGTTGCTTTCTGCCCTGCGGAAACTGGAAATCCGGTTTCGAGCGTAGGCATTTGCCTGTAGTCTCCCGCTCCTTGAAACCTTCCAGCAATACCGCTCCGATTGACCTGCTGGCTGCGCCCCTGCGACGGAGCCGCCGGCTCTCGGCTGCCCTGAAGGCCGTCCCGCTGGCGACTCCGGAGAATCCGGCGGTCTTCGATCATGTGGCGGAAGCGGGGCAACCACTCTATGTGGCGGCGGCGATTACGGCCTGGCGCGAGGCGGGAAATCTCGACTCCGCCGTCTGGGTCCTCTGTCCTCAGGTGAAGGCGCAGGAGGTAATGCAGGGCGAAATCAGCGTCTGGGGGCACGAGGCCCTTTTCCTTCCCGAGTATGAGTGGGCCGGCTTTGAAGAGACGCTTCCTGATCCCGACTCGGCGGCGGAGCGGCTTGCGGTGCTGAAGGAGATTCACGAGATCACCCGGGAAAAAGGGGATGCCGTGGTCGTGCTCACAGCGGAATCGCTCGCCGAGGGGGCCCCTCCCCCGGGTTCACTCTCCCGTCAGGCGGAAGTCCTCACACCAAAAGACAAACTGGCTCTGGAGTCTTTTGCCGGAAAGCTGGAGACGGCTGGTTATGAGCGGGAGGCGCAGGTCTTCCAACGGGGCCAGTTCGCACTGCGCGGGGGGATCATTGATGTTTTTTCCTGGCATGCGGTCCATCCGGTGCGGATCGAACTGTTCGACGATGAGGTCGAGTCCATCCGCGAGTTCGACGTTGATACGCAGACTTCGATCGGTCGGGTCGAGTCCTGCGAGATTCTCCTGAGTGAGGCGAATATGGAGCTGTCAGGGCGCATTTCCGATTACCTGGGGGAGAATGATCTGATCATCGCAGTCGAGTGCGACAGCGAGCTCGCCCATGTCAGGATCAGCAGCGGGTTGACCGCGGAAGCGTCCGGTCCCGAGGACTTTGACGGGGCCTGTTTTGACAATCCTCTCGGCGAGTTTGGTGCCGGGGACTTTATTCTTCAGGAAGCCAGGAGGGAGGAGTTCTCCCGCCAGATCGCCGCCTGGAGGAAAGCGAAGTGGACGGTGCTGATGGCCTTCCATTCCGAGGGTGAAAAGGAGCGCTTCACCGAACTGATTTTCGAGAATGCGTGGAACGACGGATTTCTCAAGCCGATGATTGGCACGCTGAGCCGGGGGTTCACCATTCCTGACGCGAAGCTGGCGGTCCTGAGTGATGCGGAGATCTTCGGACGTTACCAGAACCAGCGGGGCCGACGCCGCTACCGCATCGCGCGGGAGTTGCAGGCCAGCAAGCAGGTGAGCGATCTCCGGGAATACGGCTACGGAGACCTCGTCGTGCATATTGACTACGGGATCGGAAAATTCCGCGGCATCCGCACGCGCGAGTCGAGTGACGGCAGCCAGGAGGTGCTGGAGATCGAGTACGACGAACAGGCCCGGCTCTTTGTTCCGCTGGATCAGGCGCATCTTGTCTCCCGCTACATCGGGACGGGGAAAAATGCCCCGAAGCTTTCCCGTCTCGGCGACAAACGCTGGTCGCGCATCCGGCGGGATGCTGAGAACTCCATCCTCGATTATGCCGGACGGCTCCTCTCCGTTCAGGCGGAGCGGGCTTCGCACCGGGGCTTTTCCCATCCTCCGGACAACAAGTGGCAGTGGGAATTCGAACACGCCTTCATTTACAAAGAGACTCCCGATCAGCTCCGCGCCATCGAGGACGCCAAAACCGACATGGAGAGTCCGAAGCCGATGGACCGGCTCATCTGCGGCGACGTTGGTTTCGGGAAAACCGAGGTGGCGATTCGCGCGGCCTTCAAGGCGGTCATGTCAGGAAAACAGGTCGCCATTCTCGCTCCGACCACAGTCCTCGCAGAACAACATTTCCGGAACTTCCGGGAACGGATGTCGGACTTTCCCATCAGCATCGAAACGCTGAGCCGTTACCGCACCCATTCGGAGCAGCGCACCACCCTGGCCAATCTGATCGCGGGTTCCACCGACATCGTCATCGGAACCCACCGGGTTATTTCGAAAGACGTGCAGTTCAAAAATCTCGGCCTGGTCGTGGTCGATGAGGAGCAGCGCTTCGGAGTCCAGCACAAGGAGCGGTTCAAGGAGATGTGGCGCTTCGTCGATGTGCTGACTCTTTCCGCGACGCCGATTCCGCGAACCCTTTACCTCTCGATGATGGGAGTCCGGGAGATGTCCATCATCGACACCCCGCCGCCGAACCGGCGTCCTGTCGCGACCACGGTCTGCCCCTACGATGAACGCATCATCCGTTCCGCCATCGAAAAGGAGATCGCCCGTCAGGGGCAGGTCTTTTTCCTGCACAATCGGGTGAAGTCCATCCAGGGGGTGAAACGACGCATCGAAGCCCTCGTTCCCGGAGCGCGGGTCGAGGTCGGTCACGGGCAGATGGACAGCGATGAGTTGGAGGACGTGATGAGCCGCTTCATTCGGCACGAATTCGATGTCCTCGTCTGCACCACGATCATTGAAAGTGGCGTTGATATTCCGAATGCCAACACCATCATGATTGACCGGGCCGATCGTTTCGGGCTGGCCGACCTCTATCAGATTCGAGGCCGGGTGGGCCGGGCCGACCGGCGGGCCTACGCCTATCTGATGCTGCCGCCCGACATGCTTACGGTGGGAGACGCGCGAAAGCGGATCAACGCGATCAAACAATACTCTTCCCTCGGGGCCGGTTTCAAAATCGCGATGCGAGACCTCGAAATCCGGGGGGCGGGAAACCTCCTCGGAACGCAGCAAAGCGGGCATATCGCCGCGATCGGTTTCGACCTCTATTGCCAGTTGCTGAAGCAGTCCGTCTCGAAGCTGAAGGGCGAACCGGCCGCCGATCGTATCGACCTTTCCCTGCACATCGATTTTCTCTGCACCAACGAGGCGGCCTACCTCAAAGATCCCTCGGGGAGCCTGCCCGCCTTCATTCCCGCCGACTACATGCCGGAAGCCCGGCTCCGCATCACCGCCTACCGCGAATTGGCGGAGGCGTCGCAGGTCGAGGACCTCAGTGCACTGCGGGAGAACTGGCGGGACCGTTTCGGTCATCTTCCTCCGGCAGCAGAACATCTCCTGACGGCTACCGAGATCAAAATCCGCGCCGCCCGCAAAGGCTGCGGGGCCCTGGAGATCCAGGATCAGAAGCTGAAACTGACCAAAAACGGGAAGTACATTCAAATAAACGGGAAGTTTCCGCGTTTAATAGGAGACAACGAGGAAGAATGGCTTGAGTCAGCGCTCGACTGGGTCTTAGACTTGTGAGGCGATTTCAAGTGCCCCCGAACTTTTCCACCCTTTTAAAGATGATCCTGAAACCGTCTCCTCATCGCATTTTCCCGACCGTCCTATTGCTCCTGGGACTGGTAGTCTCCTGCGCGGAATCCGCTCCTGTCGAACTGAACCGCATCAAAGCGGTCGTCAACGGGGAACCGATCACTCAAACGATGGTGGATCAGGCGGTCCAGACCCAGGTTCAGGTCTGGCTCATGGGCAACAAAGGAATGGTCAGCCGCACCGAAGCGGAGCGGGAAATCCGCCAGATGGAAGGCCGGGCCCTCGATGATTTGATCGACCGGAACCTCATCCTCAGTGAGTTCAAGAAGCGGGGCGGAGTGATCAAGGATCAGTACGTGGATGAATCAGTCAACCGGTTCGTGACGGATCGATTCAAAGGGGACAAGGATAAATTCATGGAGGAGTTGAAGAAAACGGGGATGACGATTTCCCAGTTCCGTGAGATCCAACGCGATCAGATCGCGATTCAGGCGCTTCGTTCCCAGAATTCGGGGGACGACAAGATCCCCAATACCCCTTGGGAGAAGAAGGCCAAGTTTGAGGAGATCAAAGGAGAGTTCGCCAAGGAGGGACAGCCCAAATTGAGGATCATGTCCATCCCCAAACAAACGGATTCCAGCAGCCTCGAGGCCCAGAAGAAGGTCGTCGACGGGATCGTGTCGCAGCTCAACAGCGGGGCGGATTTCGGGGAACTGGCGAAAAAACATTCGGCTGACAGCTTCGCTTCCAAGGGCGGTTACGTTGGAGTTCTGGGCCGGGACACTTTGAACGCCGGGCTCACCCAGATGGCCTACAGTCTTCCGAGCGGCAAGATCAGCCAGCCGCTCGACGATGGTCCTTTCTGGCGCATTCTCAAGGTGGATGGAAGGGTGGGCGGATCGACCCCTGGCTTTGAGGAACTCGAGAAGGAGGTGGATCAACGCCTCACCATCGAGAAGAAGCAGAAAAATGTTGAAGGGTGGCTTCTGAAATTGCGGCGCGACGCCAACGTCCGCATTTACGAGGATTAATTGCCGATCCTGCATTGGGATTGCGAAACAAAGGTGCCTGCACCGGAATCCAGTGTAACTTTCCCCTGTGCGTGTCCTGGCTATCGACCCGGCGTTGCGGAACACCGGTTTCGCCGTCATTGAACAAACCCTCGCTCCGGCCTGCAAGCCGAAGTATCGGGCCTTGTCGTACGGGGTGATCCAGAACCACCGCAATCTGCGTCAATCGGGCTGTCTGGTCGCGATCCGTGAGGGCATTCTCGACGTCATCCGGGAACACTCGCCGGAGGTATGTGCCGTCGAGGGAATCATCTACGTGCAGAGCTACAAAACCGCGATCACCATGGGCGCGGCACGCGGAGCGGCGATCCTGGCCGCCGCAGAGCACGGACTTGAGATCTACGAATATGCCCCCAGACGGATCAAACAGGCCGTCGTGGGACAGGGCGGCGCCGCCAAACAGCAGGTCGCCTTCATGATGCGAGCTCTCCTCGGACTCACCGAGACTCCCCAGGCGGATGCGGCGGATGCCCTCGCCATCGGAATGGCCCATTGCTACACCCGGGAACCCGGACGTGTCACCGCCGCCACTGACCAACCCGTTTCCCTCTGAGGACAGGATCGCCCACGATGAATGCTGTCGACATCCGAAAAGTTCTCATGGTCCAGGCGATCGAGGAATCCGACGAAGGAGAACTCCTCGTGACGGCGGGCGACAAACGGGAGGCGGCCACTCTTGCGGGAGCTCCCCTGAGCCGTCGGGGAGATGAGTCCGAGAGGGACCATTTCCTCGTCACCCGCGCGGAATCCCTCATATCGCGGATCCTCACGCGCCATCCCGATGCGTCACCCTGGCTCGAATCTAATCCTACGACGCACTTCGGGCTCATCACATTCGTTCTCGCCGTGGTCGCCGCCATCGCCGGATTCCTGACCAACGAACTGGGTCCAGAGAAACGAATCAATATTCTCTCTTTCCCCCTCCTCGGTATCATTCTGTGGAGTCTTCTCGTCTACCTGCGGGAGTTAGTCGGTATTTTCCCCGGCCGGAACGCAGGCAAGGGAATTGGGAGAACGGGGTGGCTCGGAGGACTCCTTCATTTGCGTTCTGCGCCGACCAACCCGGCTGAGAACGGCGAGACCACGAAAGCATCCCTTATCTCCGGAGCCCGTTACCAGTTTGAGAACCGCTGGCAGCGTCTCTACAGCCCGGTGACCTTTGCACGAGTCAAGGCGACACTGCACGCAACGGCCTTCATCCTTGCCGCTTCAGCGATCGGGGGAATGTACCTTAAGGGCCTCGCAAATGAATATCGTGCCGTCTGGGAAAGCACTTTCTTCACCGACAGCGCCCACCTCAGGCCCTTCCTGCAACTGGTTCTCGGGCCGGCCGTTTCACTCAGCGGCGGCACCCTGCCGGGATTGGCGGAACTGGATGCAATTCACTGGCAGGCGGGAAAGGGGGAAATTTCCGGCGAAAACGCGGCTCGCTGGATTCACTGGTACGCCCTGACGATTGGCCTCTTCGTGCTGATTCCACGGGCCTTGTTGACGGTTTTCTGGCACGTCCGATCGATTCGTCTCGGGGCAAAGCTGCCCTTCCTTGAGATTTCCCACCGATATTTTGAGCGGCTTCTCGCCACGTCGACCGGAACCGCCCACCGGGTGCATGTGGTTCCCTATGCATTCGAACCCGACTCCGGAGGGAAAAGGTCCCTCATCAAACGACTGGAGGACCAGTTCGGGCAGTCTCTCGATGTCACCTGGGAAACCGCGATCACTTTCGGGGACGAGGAGGATTTTTCCTTCCCCATGCTGGAAAGCGAGGGCGAACTGCTTCTCCTTTTCAATTTCGGATCGACTCCCGAGGTGGAGACCCACCTCGCCGTCTACCGGACCCTGTCCGAGCGGGCATCGCACCCTCTTCGGTATGTGCTTCTGGACGCGACCGCGTTTGATCGGAAATCCACTTCCTTTGCCGAAGCGGACGAAAGACGTGAAGGACGCGAGAACGCGTGGAAAAAACTTTTCCAGGGCGAAGCGGTCAGTCTTATTATCTTTCCGGACGCAAGTTCACGAAAGTCCTCCTCTTCCTCCTGAGCCATGTCCGCTTCCGCGTCAGACAAAGAGATCGTCCTCAGCCTCATCTCGCACACGAATGTGGGAAAGACAGCTCTGGCAAGGACACTCCTGAGGCGTGACGTCGGCGAAGTGGCTGACAGTGCCCACGTCACGATCGTGCCGGAATCCTATCCCCTGATTGAAGAGGGGGGCTACTCGGCAAAACTCTGGGACACACCCGGCTTCGGCTCCAACCTCGCCAAGCTCGCCGGCCGGCTCCGTGCGAGTCAAAATCCAGTGGGCTGGATTCTCCATCAGGTCTGGGACAGGAGCCTGAACCGCTCGCTCTGGTGCAGCCAGGAGGCGATCCGCAACATGCAGGCGGATGCCGATGTGGTGATCTATCTGGTCGATGCCTCCCAATCCCCCTCCACGATCGGCTATGTGGATCTCGAGATCGAAATCATTGAGTGGATTGGGAAGCCCGTCCTTGTCTTCCTCAATCAGACGGGAGAACCCAATCGAGAGCGTGACCGGCAGAACGAATCGGAGTGGCGGGCTCACCTCGCGAAGAACACCATCGTCAAACACGTCTCAACACTCGATGCCTTCACCCGCTGCTGGACGCAGGAGCATCAGATTCTCGCCCAAGCCGGCACTGTTGTGAGCGGACAAAAGCAGAAGACGGCAACTTATCTGACCGGAGCGTGGATCTCGCGCAACCTCGGCATCTTCGACGAGGCGGTCGATGCCATCGCAGAGCTCGTCAGTTTCGCCCTCTGCGACACCGAACCGCTCCCTCAGAGAGGTCTCTTTGAGAAGGTGAAGGAACTGGTTCAGAGGAACGAGAGAAATCGCACTTATGAACGCATCCAGGGCAGGATGTATGAAAGGCTTTCAAAAAAGACGGCGGTAACGGTAAATCGTCTCATCACTCTGAACGGCCTATCCGGAGAGACGGCGGCCCGACTCGCGAGATCCTCCTGTGAAGCCCTCGCGGTGAAGCGGGATGTCGAGGAATCCGTCATGGCGGTTCTTGGAGGAGTGGGCTCAGGCCTTCTCGGAGGACTGTGCGCTGACCTCGCGACAGGCGGATTCTCACTGGGAGGAGGGGCAATCGTCGGAATGATCGTCGGGGGAGCCACCACCTATGCTCTCGCCCGGGGCTATAATCTCACTCAGACCGGTCAGAACATGGTGCGTTGGAGCGAAGCCCAGTTCCTCGACCAGGTGAAATCGATTCTCATGCTTTACCTCGCGGTTTCCCACTTCGGCCGCGGCCGCGGAGCCTGGAGGGACCCGGTCAACAACCCGGCCCGCTGGAAGGAACTCGTCGATACCGCGATGGCCGCCGAGTCAGCGGACTGGCACGCGCTTTGGAAGAAGGGAGGAATCGCCTCGGACCCCGGGAGTCTCGCCAAAGGGAAAATCCGGACGCTGGTGCGCCACCTCCTTGAAACGGTTTTTCGCGAACTCTACCCCGACAGCGCCTCGATCTTCAAACGCCGCTAGGGCGAAGTCAGGCCGCGTGTACTGCCGACGCTTCGATTCCGCGAAGTTCGAAAACCTTTAGAATCGCCTCCTCAATGAGGTTGCTGGGACAGGAGGCTCCGGCGGTGATTCCCACCACGACGTGCTCGTCAGTGCTGAACGCAGCCGAGTAGGCGCTGATCTCCTCTTTCCGATGGAGGTCGTAGTGCACAATTTCCTCGAGAGAGACGATGCACTCCGCGCTACGGATAAAGAAGGTCGGCAGTTCCTTCTCGCCGATCTCGACAAGGTGGGTGGTGTTGGAGCTGTTATATCCGCCGACAACCAGAAGCAGGTTCATGGTATGCTTCAGAAGCTCGAAAAGAGCATCCTGCCGCTCCTGAGTGGCACCGCAGATCGTGTCAAAAACCAGAAAATTGTCGGCATGCCCGTCCCGACGGGTGATCACTTCCCTGATCCGCCGCTGGATCTCCTCGGTCTCCGATTTTAACATCGTGGTTTGATTCGCCACGCCTACCTGCACGAGATCACGATCCGGATTGAATCCCTCCGACATCGCCCCGTTAAAGCGGGCTCGAAATGACTCGGAATCGCCGCCATTCAGAATGTAGTCACAAACGTAGTCGACGTCGGCGAGAGTCAAAACGATCAGGTAGTGCCCTTTACCATCATCTCCGGCAGCGCGGGAGGCCGTCGCCCTCGTTTCCTCGTGATCGGCTTTTCCGTGGATAATCGAGGTCACCCCATCTCGGGCAAATCCGCGGACGCGTTTCCAGACTTTCATCACGTCGCCACAGGTCGTGTCCACGGTGCGGCATCCCCGTGACTCCACTTTGTCCATAAACGAAATTGGAGCCCCGAAGGCCGGAACAATCACGACGTCCTCGGGGGTCAGGTCATCATACTGACCGTCCATCTCCTTCCACGGAAGCGAGACGATATTCATTGCCTCCAGCTGACGGTTCACCTCCGGGTTGTGAATGATCTCCCCGATTAGAAAGATCCGGTTATCCGGGAAGACGCGCCTCGAAGCGTAGGCAAGGTCGATCGCCCGCTCCACGCCATAGCAGAATCCGAACTGCCGGGCGAGGCGGATGGTCGTGTTCCCTATCGTGAGAACCCCGTCCCGCGCCCTCACTTTTTCCACAATCGAACTTTGATAGTGCTTCGCCACCTCGGCCTGGACCCGCTCCATCACCTCGGGGGTGCGGACGTTCACGCGTCGACTTTGGCGGTCAGGATCAGGAGGCATCAGGATAAGCTACGGATGATTACGCTTAGAAAAGCACATCCGTCGACTCGAACGGTGCATTGGTGATGAGGACAGAGCGGGGAGAATCCGGGTGATCGAAGTCAGTCGGCCGGGGAACATTTTGTCCAATGGTCGCATCTTCCGGAAGAGACTGGGCGATGTGGATGGGAGTGCCTTCATTGACCATCGTGAAAAAGTCCTTTGCGATCGTCCGGTGAAGACGAAGGCATCCGTGTGTCCTCGGGGTAGGCCAGACGGCGCCGGCGTGGAACCCGTATCCAGATTTGAATTCGACCCACCAGGGCATGGGATAACCCACATACCGATAGCCTGCGGGCTTGCCTGAAACTTTACCGGGAATGATCTCCTCCCCTTTGACATAGAACCCGTAGGTGTTGGATCGCTTGTTCGGGATCTTGTTGAAGGCCTTGAAAGAACCGGTCGGAGTCGGGTCGCTCGGGGTACCAATCGAGACGGCGGCCACAAAGCGGGGTTCGTTTTTCTCAAAGATATAGACGGCCCGGTTGCTCAAACTGACCTTTACATTCAGGTCGGCTGGATTCGTAATCGTCCCGTAGCGAACGGCCATACTGGTCGGTTGGGCAGCCGGCTTGGTCGCGCAGGATACTTGAAACAAAGCCCCCACGAAGGCGATGCCCCCGAGTGAGATGGCAGAAACTTGGATGAGATACCGTCGAGTCATGATTTTGGAGCACCAAATTTACACCAAAGATCGAAATGAGCGAATGATGATGAGTCGCAGAAATAAATGAATTTTTTATCCCCAAATTATTGACATTAATTAACAATCAGGTATTATTTGGTGGTTACTTTCTCGGTAACTGTCTGTTTGTGTTTCGTGTTTCGAGACCGCTCAGCCTTCGGGCTGAGCGGTTTCTTCTTTTACGGGTGGCTCTGTTTCACGAAAAACGGCTCTTGTTTTCACAAGAGCCGCTTTAAAACCGGAGTCAAATCACCGGATTCCCCTGCGGGAACCCGGAAATCCGGGCGGTCAGGCCCAGGGAAGCTTCCAATCTCCTGGAATCGCCACCTGATAGTTGCCGTCGGCATCCGGTTTTACCGGTGCCTCGGCGTTCATGTCATACTCTTTCGGCATGATGCTGAAGTTCGACTTCACCGCATCGTCCCACTTCACTTCCTGTCCGCTGTAAGTCGCGAGACGACCCAGAGCACTCGTGAAGGAGCTCTTTGCCCCGTAGTAGGCGTTGTTGAGAGGGGTATCCTCGGTGATGGCTTTGTAAAGATGATCGTGCTCGACCTGATAGGGGTTCGGGTCGCCCGAGCGGGGAGCCCGGTACTGCCATTTCACCTGGCCTTTCAGATCGGTGATCCGTCCGGCGCCGAGGTAGAGAATCCCCTCGGTCCCGTGAATCTCTTCGGCCACCTTGCTCCAGGTTCCCTTGATATGGCGGCACTGACTGTTGAGCACCACTCCCCCTTCGGGCTGGCCATAGCGGAATTCGACATAATGGTGATCAAAGATCTCTCCCACTGACCTCGGCTCGGTTCCGGCGCGGCCTCCCATCCCCTGGGCGACGACCGGGTTTCCTCCGTTGACGGAATCTCCGCTCACGAACCAGTTCATCACGTCAATGTTGTGCACGTGCTGCTCGGAGATGTGATCGCCGCACAACCAGTTGAAGTGATACCAGTTGCGCATCTGATACTCCATCTCGGTCCAGCCGGGCTGACGTTCGATGATCCAGGGACGGTTTCCGTTCCACCAGACCTGACCGCTCACGATCTCACCAATGAGCTTTTCCTCGTGAACTTTCTTGAAGGCTTCGAGATAGACATCCTGATAGTGGCGCTGCAGTCCGACGACCACTTTGCGGTTTTTCTGGTCCGCCATCTTGGCTGCCTCAATGACTTTGTTGAAGCCCCAGGCATCCACACAAACAGGCTTTTCCATGAAAACATGTTTTCCCTGCTGCACGGCGTATTCGAAATGAATCGGCCGGAATCCGGGAGGAGTAGCAATGACAACGAGATCGCACTCGTCGATTACGCCCTTGTAGGCGTCAAATCCCGCATACTGGCGGCTCTTCGGCAGGTCAACCTGGCCGTTTTTCCCAAGTTTCCCAAGCTGCTCCTGGATTTTGGGAAGACCCGAGGCACGAGGCCCCGTCCCGTCCAATTTGTCCTGAAAAGCATCCGCCACAGCGACGAGGCGGGCACTGTCATTGGCCGTTAGATTCTGAACAATGGCACCTGATCCCCGTCCGCCCAGACCAATCAGCCCGACTTTGACCGCATCACTTCCCGCCACCTGGGCACAGGATTCTGCGGGCAACATGGCGGCAGCGGCACCAACAGTCGCGGCACCGGCGACAAAGCGGCGGCGCGGGATTTCCTTCTCTATGTTTTTAGTTCCTTCGCTCATCATTAATAACTGGTCTTCAGGGTTTCTTTACAGGTTTGTCGAACGTTGATCGGATTTCCGGCAGCAGGGCGCCGGGTCATACTCAGGCAATGGTTGGCCGGACTGGTTTCACCTCGTCGTCGAATGAACTCCCTCATACTAGCAAGCGGTGATCCCGGACGCAATCCTATCCTCGCCACTAATATCCGCCGCTTGACTCAGGCGAGCTTCAGATTGGGATCGATATCCTCATGGAGGGATGAAGAACTTATTCCCGCCCTCAGTCGTGCGGCAGCCGCGAAGGCGATCATCGCCGCATTATCGGTTGAGTAGGCGGGATCGGCCAGCACCAGATCCAGTCCTCTACTCCCGCAGGCCTCCGCGATTCGCTGCCGAAGCCTTTGATTACAACTGACTCCACCGCTCACCGTGACGATCTTTAGACCGGTCGCCTCCGCTGCCTGCAGCAATTTTGAAACGAGGACATCAACAATCGCCTCCTGAAAAGAGGCGCAGAAATCGGCCAGGACACTCCCCTCAAGAGATTCCCCGGCCCGTTCGATGGCGTGCAGCGCCGAGGTCTTGAGTCCGCTGAAACTGAAATCAAAATCACCGCTCTGGATCATACTGCGGGGAAAATCAAAAGCGTCATTCCGACCCGTCGAGGCGACTTTCGCGATCTCGGGACCTCCGGGATAGGGAAGGTCGAGCATCTTGCCCACCTTGTCGAAGGCCTCCCCCGCCGCGTCATCCTTTGTTGAGCCGAGACGACGGTACTTTCCAATGCCGGAAAATTCGATGAGAAGGGTATGACCTCCGCTCACGATGAGCGCAACGTGCTTCTCGATTGGCCGGCCGCGTCCGATAAACGGGGAGAGGAGGTGACCCTCCATGTGATTTATCGAGTAGAACGGGCACCCCAGACCCACCGCAATGGCCTTGGCGGTCGTGTTTCCCACCAGTAGTGAACTGGCCAGCCCCGGACCGGAGGTCGCGGCAACCACGCCGATGTCAGCCGGAGTCAGGCCCGCGTCCGCGAGTGTCGACTCGATCAACGGCCGGAGATCGGCATTATGATTTCTCGAAGCCAGTTCGGGGACGACTCCTCCATAGGGAGCATGAAGCGCAATCTGCGACGAGATCCGGCTGATGAACGGATTACCATCGAGATCAGCCACCGCCACCGCCGTTTCATCACACGACGTCTCGATGGCGAGAACGAGTCCTGAACCCATCATCCGGTAGATCGGGACAACTACTCGGGCCTGGCACCCTCTTTTGCCGTCCCTTCCGGGGCCTTGTCCGTGTTACTGGAAGCCGGCTTAGCGGCATCAGGCTTCGGCGCTTCGGACGATGGGGACTTCGGCGATTCAGGAGCTGGTTTTTTTGCCGCCTTTTCATCGACCTCCCCGGTGTCTGCTTTCCCTTTGGTCTCAGTTGCTTTCCCTGCTCCCGCTTCGGTTGCTTCGCCCGGTTTGACCGCGGAGTAGACCAGCGCCCCTTTCATCGCATCCACGGCTCTCACCAGTTGAGGATCCACAAAAGTCTCAATCTTCTTTTGTTCCTCGGGGGACAAGGTGTCACGACTGAACCACTCTGAAAGATTTTGCTCCTGCGATGGAGTCAGCGTCGCCACAATATTCGGCACCACCCCGTTTTCATGGATGGTACGGTGACTTGGCGTGTAGTATTTGGCGGTCGTCATCCGAATCGCCTTTCCTTCCCCAATCGGAATGATAGACTGAACCGATCCTTTTCCGAAGGTGGTCTCCCCCACCACGATGCAGCGTTTCAGGTCCTGAAGGGCACCCGCGACCACCTCGGCGCCGCTTGCGGAGGAATGGTTTACCAGAATCGCGAGGGGATAACTCCTCTCTCTCCGCTTTTTCTCCGCGCTGGTGCGATAGACTTTGATTTCACCAGATCCGGGTTTGCCCTCGGTGGTCAGCACGACGGTACCGGCTTTGACAAATTCACCACACACATCAATGGCACTGCCGAGCAGCCCGCCGGGGTTGTTGCGCATATCCAGCACAAAGGCATCGATCCCTTCCTGTTCCAGTTTGTCCAGTGCATCGGCCAGCTCTTCCGCCGTGGGTTCGCTGAACTGTAGAATCCGCGCATATCCCATCCGGTAGGGAGACGTGAGGCGCGAACTGAGAACCATGACATCCTTGAGCGACGATTGCTTGATTACCTCGCGCTTCATCTCGAACTCATGCAGTTTCTGTGTCGCGGGCCGCCTCACCGTCATCGTCAATGACTCACCCGGATTCCCGCGCAGCATTTCCACGGCCTGGGCAATTCCGATGTCTTCGGTGAGTTGATTGTTGATCTTCAGGATCTGATCTCCCGGGAGCACCCCGGCCCGGGCGGCGGGGCCATCCTCCCGAGCCGTCACAATCGTGAGAATATCGCTTTTTGTCGAAATCGTGACCCCGATTCCTTCATAGGTGCTGTCCGTGTGCCGCTTCAACTGGTCAAAGACCTTTGGCTGCATGAACTGTGAATGCGGATCCAGATCAGCGAGCATGCCCTCAAGGGCGCTGTTGATCAGCTTCTCATAGGTAACCTTATCGGCGTCCACATACCCCTGGCGAATCGTTTCAAGAACTTCGGTAAACAGTTCGATTTCTTTAAACCCGGAATCACCTTCGCCCGCCGCATCCTGGGCATTTGAGAAGGACGGGAATACCGGCAAAAGGGCCAATCCAGTCAGCAACAGGTATCGCCGGAATAGTTTCATCGGGGAATGTTCATTCACGACGGTCTTGATTTCAAGACCGGTCTTGCCCCCACCTGAAGTTACCGGGAACCGCCCGGACCGCCCGGACACCCCCATTCAAATGAGTCCGGCCCAAAGGATGGCGACATAACCCGCCTTGGTGATGATGTGCAGCCACTGATCGGTGGCGAAGGAGGTACGCCCTTCGCACTTGACCACATCGATGATCCAGTGAAGGACGAACTCCGCGATCGCGAAGATGGCGTATCCGGAAATAATCCACACAAACCCCGCATGGATGAGGCAATGGGCGCTCATGAGATAGATCCAGAGATTGGGGGGACTTGCCTTCCCGTCAGCAAGGGTCGGAGGTGTCCCGTTCCGGTTTTTTCCCCTGGAAAGAAAATCTCCCTGGAGAGGAAAGTCTGCAAAGGAATGACCGATGCAGAGGGCGAAAAACAGAAGGAAGGCGGAAACCAGACCGGTCGGTGCCTGCAGCGGGAGTGTTAATGCTTCAAACATTCTACAAGAGATTCCGTCGCCTCAGAATACGACGCCTTTATTCCGGTGTCTTAACGGACAATTCACCCTTATTAGAATGAATCCAGCATGGCTTCTCGGGCCATGGCAACTTTTTCATTGGTTTTACGAAGTCTCTTACTGAGCTGCGTAGCGACATTGACAAGGAGACGGGCTGCCGTACGGGGATGAGCCTCCAGGTATTGCTCAAGTCTGGCCCGGTCTATCTTCCAGACCTCTGAAAATGACCTGCTCACGACACTGGCGCTCGCACTGCCCGGGTCGAACATGTTGACTTCACCGATCGTATCACCGGCTTTCATTGTTCCAAGGAGCACCGGCCGACCAGTAACGACCGTCTGCACGTGGAAGGTTCCGGATACCACCATAAAGAGGCCATCCTGATTCTGCCCCTCCTCGATCAGCATATCGCCGTCGTCCAGCGAGATAAACTCACCGAAGTTACCCAATTGAGTGCGCTCCTCGGTGTCGAACTCCGAGGCGAATCCCATTTCGGGAAGAATGGCGTTTCCTAAAGACATACGAAGAGCGGGTAGATTGGAGCAGACAGAGCCTAACTTATTTTCAATACTGTCCGCTCATCATCCCGGGCATTCCGGCCTGGCCTTCCCAGGAGGCAGGCATATTGTGGGGCATGCTACTGAGCTTCTCCCGCTCGGGTTTAGGATCCTTCTTCACCGTCTCGCAAGAAAATAGAAGAAGTGAGGCCGAAGCTGCCATTCCCAGAGTCAGAAGTCGGAAGATGTTCATGTCGAAATATATCGTTGCGTTGGATTTTCGCCAGGCCCGAATCCTAGTTTGAGCCTTCAAAGATCACATTGTCACCCGGCTGCACTTCGATTCCCTGAACCAGTGAGCCGTCAACAAGATCCGCCACCACGACGGTGTCTTCAAGATTTACGATTCTCAACCGCCCGATCCGGGAGTTGCCGCGTTTGACCAGAAGGGAGGAATCCGGGGAAACTCCGTGCTGGCGCCCCGCGTTAACCATGACAAATCCCCACTCTTTGTTCACCGCGATGACCGTGGCAACGAGGCTGTTGAGAGCCAGCTTCTGAACCCTCTCGACTTGAAGACGCTCTTCACTCCTGACTTTATCAACCTGAACCTGCTTCAACTGGGCTGCAGATCCAAGCTCGGCGCTGAGCTCCGTTTTCTTTGCCTGCTTCTCGGTGAGTGATTCCTTCAACATGGTCAGGGTCATTTCGAGGTCCCCGACAGACTTAATGTTGCCATCAGGGAATTGCTTGCGAACGGCGAGATCGATCTCTTTCTTTTCAATTTCGACCTTTTTCAGCTCGGAGGTTACATCCTCAAGGGAACGTTGAACGACCTTCAGCTGCCCGTTGAAGCCTTCGACCGCCGCCGAAGCCTGATTGCGGGAGTCCTTGGCCTGAGTCTCGCGTTCCTCCGCGTCATCCCGCTTGTCTTCTGCCTCGCCGAGTTTTGCTGTCAAATCAGTCAACTGATCGCGAACGGAAGCCACCTCGCGATTCACAGCTTCCAGATCATTCTTGTTAAGGACCCCGACAACCGCAGCGCCAAGCATGGCGAAACCGGAGAGGATCATGATAAATTTTTTCATTCTTACTTACTATTGAATCTCGTGTTTAATCGCCTGGAGCTTCACTGGAAAGGATTGGGGGCTGTCCCTGCGGGAGGGGCTGCTGGGGTTCCGGGCGCGGGTGCGGGCGTTCCCGCAGGAGCGGCACCTGCAGGCGGAGCACCGAACGGATCCGGAGCAGGAGCAGGGGCCGGCGCAGGTGAGCCAAAAGGATCTGGCGCAGCCGCCGGGGCCGGGGCCATGCCACCACCGCCAAACGGATCAGGGGCGGGCGCGGCGGCCGGGTCCATCGCCGCACCACCAAACGGGTCAGCGGCAGCAGGCGCTGCCGGCGCAGCCGGATCGACAGGGGCAGTTCCGGTTGGCGCAGGAGGAGCAGCCGCTCCGCCAGCTCCAGCAGGCACCGCGGCAGGAGTCTGCACACTTACGGTTTTGACCACGGTGTCACCAACCTGGACTTTCTGGCCGGGAGCAAGAGAACCTGGAACGATATCCGCCACTGTCTGGTCGGACTCAACCGATGTCACCAGCAGGCGGCAGATCGGCTGACCGCGACGATAGACATCCAGCTGGGCGCGGTTTACGACGCCCTGATCGTAACCACCCGCAACGACCACAAATCCCCACTGATTGAATGCTTTTTTGATTTGCGACTGGAAGTCTCCGCGAATCACCCCGGCTTCCTGATCCACTCTAAGTGCGGCAAGCTCGGCTGAAACTTTCTCAAGACGATCACGCTCGACCTTCGCGGAAGCCACGGCCCCCTCAAGCTGCGTCAGTTCGATTTCCGCCTCTTCGTTCTGAGTCCGGACCTGAAGCATCTCCTTCTGGATCGCCTCGACCGCCACCACGTCCTGAATCAGGATTTTCGCCTTTTCGAGGTCCGTCTTCGCTGTAGCCAGATTCGCTTCCTGAGCCTTCTGGTTTGCCTGGGCTTCAAGCAGCTTGGTCTCCAGGTCAACCTTGGTGGTCTCGAGTGTCGCCGTCTCATCTTTGAGAACCTGAATGGCCTGCTCGAATTGAGCAATCTCCTCGTTGGTCTTGGCCAGTGAACCCGTGCGCTCCTCGAGCGTGGTCTTCTGGACCTCCATTTCGGCAATCTTTTGTTTGACGGCCCCCATGTTACTGTAGCTAAGGAACGCGGTTCCCGCGAGCACTACAGATGCGATGACTAGCAATACCTTCCACATGGGTCTGTTCGTTAATTTAAAGGATTAGCGACGTGTTTCGAAATTCCAAAGTAGCGATCAGAGTTCTCAAAAACAACTCCAAAATCTCGCTGATCGGTCACAATTAAAAAAAAGTGTCAAAAAGATGATTGAACTAGCTGATTATCCCCTTCTTGTCACCATAAAATTAGCCTTTCAGGTCAAATCATCCCGCGAAGCAACATCATTCTGAGCACTTTACGGTAGGGCGACCCCAGCGGAGGGAGCATTTCACCCTCGCCTGCTGCAAACCAGCCCCCTTCGCTTATCTCCTTTTCGAAGGAGCTTGAAGCCCCCTCGTTGATGAAGACAATCAGGGTGACTCGATAACGGGTAATTGGGTAATCAAACCGGAGAACCTCGACGAGATCTTCCGAGGCTGCCCCGGAGATCTCCGGAAGGCGCCAGAGGCCTTTCCTCCGGCTTCCGGTCTCAGGACAAAGGAAAATCCGGCCCTCACGGAGCGAAAAGAGAACCCGCTCCTCGCGAAGGAGGGTCTCAGCCCTTCGTTTTTTCTGAGGAATTGCCTCTACAGCTCCCTGAGAATGAGCAAGACACCATACCTGAACCGGACAGATTCCACATTCCGGGGAGGAGCGAAGGCAAATGCGCTGCCCGAGTTCCATGATGGCCGAATTGTAGATGCGGGGCTCATCACCGGGAGTCAGGTCGTCGGCCAGCCCCCAGAAAAGGCGGGCTGCTCCGGTCGTATCCACCGGCTCGCTGTATGAGATCAGTCGGGAAAAGACACGGACAACATTCCCATCAACGATTGGAGCCCTCCGGTTAAAGGCGAAACTAAGAACCGCTCCGGCGGTGTAGCGCCCGACTCCGGGAAGGGAAAGGATCGTCTCAAGGTCCTCCGGCAGCCGCCCGCCGAATTCTTCGGTCACCCGCTTTGCCGCTTTCTGAAGATTCCTCGCCCGGTTGTAATAACCGAGTCCCTCCCATTCTTTGAGAATTTCTGTTTCTTCCGCTGCCGCAAGGGCTTCCCAGGTCGGGAAGGCCCTCATCCACCGCGAGAAATATCCCTTCCCCAGCACCGTCGCAATCTGGGTCTGCTGTAACATCGCCTCCGAAACAAAGACGGCGTAGGGATCAGCGTTATTTCGCCAGGGGTAATCCCGCCCCTCAGCCCGAAACCAGTCCATTAACGCACTCTGAAAGGCCCTGCGCGTTTCCAAAGCGCCCGGCAATACCCGACTTACTTGATCTGGTTTCCCCGCCATGTTTGAAAAAGACCTACAACCGTCATCCCGAATAGGGAAGAGCATTCACCTGCCGCCATTCAAAACCAGGCAAAAATCCCAATTAATTGAACATAATGGAGTCGCTCGGCATGAAACCGGCTGAATGGTAGACCAAAGGAGGCAGCGCGGATCGGGGCGGTATCGTCACGTGCAAACCCGCCCGAAAAAGCAAAGATTAGATTGCCAAATATTTGATTACTCCCACATTATCAAGCACTAAGATAGAAGTTTTAAAGTCCATGGCCACCATTACCAAACGGGATCTTGTGATCCGAATCAGCAACGAGACCGGATTAACTCAGCAGGAGGTATTCAACGTTGTTCAATGTTTTATCGAAGAAGTCACTTCCCGCCTCTCATCCAATGATGATGTGGTTTTGCGCAACTTCGGAGCCTTTCAGGTCACCAAAACCAGACCAAAAATCGGGCGGAATCCGAATAAGCCCGATGCGGCAGTGCCGATTCCGGCCCGTGCCGTGGTGAAATTCAAGCCTGGCAAGGAGCTCAAGGAGCGGGTCGCCAAGGTGCTCCCCGAGCTGCAGTAGCGCCAGATCCGGTTCCGCGGGATTTTTCAGGGATCGGCCAGTATCGGCCAGTGGGGCGGCAGACACTCAGCGAGCGACCCGGACTTTCCGGAATGGGTCAGCCCGGGGGATCACCGCCTGACACGCAAGGCGGGATTAGCGGCTAAAACCGATGGGAGAACTAATGATTTCCTGTGGTTAAAATAGTCAATTCTCCTTGCTAGTCCCCCCCCTCTGACTTACAAATTGCGCTCTCATTCGGGGCCCTCGGGCCAACTCCGTCAACAATCCGTTCGTCGCCTCTATTTATGGCCAAGAAAGCTGCTACGAAGAAAGTCGTCTCGAAGAAGGCAATTGCCTCGAAGAAGAAACCCGCTCCCGTGAAAGGAGCCGCCGCGAAAGCACCCCCGGCGAAAAATGCGCCGGTTAAGCCGGTTAAGAAAGCGGTCGCAAAAAAGGCCCCGGCAAAAAAACCAGCGACCAAAGCGGCCCCTGTGAAGAAGGCAACTGCCAAAAAGCCCGCGACTAAGCCGGCTCCTGCAAAGAAAGCCGTAAAAAAGACGGCACCGGTCGCCAAGGCTCCGGTGAAAAAGACACCGGCCCCGAAGGTCCCCGCAAAAAAGGCTCAGCCGGTTCCGAAGAAACCAATTTCCATTAAGAAACCAGTTACCAAAAAGGTTGTGACTCCAAAAAAATCGACTCCCAAAGCGACTCCTGAAAAGCAGACCGAACCGAAACCTCCGGTCGTCGTTGAAAAACCCGCTCCCAAAAAGGAAGCCCCTGCACCCAAAGCGGAGAGCTCGAAGACAGCTTCGAAATCCCCGGCTGCACCACCGATCAAGACGCCTCTCAAGAAGCGATTCACGATCAAACGCCGTCCGGTCTTTGCCCACCTGACACACCCCGGTCCGGTTCTTAACACCAACCACAGCAAGGAAAAAGCGAAGAAGCTTTCCCCGGCATTCCTCAAGACCCAGCGTCAGAAACTCCTCGATCTTCGCGACACCCTCGTCGATCAGATGTCAGGGGTCGCTCGCGACTCGCTGGGCCGTGGTGACGAGGGCTCCGAATCCTCCGCCTTCGGAATGCACCAGGCGGATGCGGGCAGTGATGCCTATGATCGCGACTTTGCGCTGAACATTCTCTCCCAGGAGCAGAACGCGCTTTACGAGATCGACGAGGCCATCGTCCGCATTGATACCGGAGAGTATGGAATTTGTCAGGGATCAGGCGAGGTCATCCCCCAGGCTCGCCTTGAGGCCATGCCTTTTGCCCGTTGCACCGTCGAATACCAGGAGAAGCTGGATCAGGAGCAGACCACCGGAAACCACCGTGCTCCCGTGACTTCGCTCTTCGGACTTGAGGAGAAGGAAGTCTCCAAGCCATCGGACGACGAAGAGGATTAAAAATTATCAGTTGAGATTCCGGGGAAGTGATTTACAATCCCCCTCCTCGCGAAACACCCTTTAAAATTTTTATCCCATGTCCAGAGACGTCATCGTTCTTGAATGCACCGAGGCCAAAGCAGAAGGCGGTCGCCCGTCTATCTACGTGACCACGCGTAACAAAAAGAGCCTTCGCACCCCGGGGCGTCTCGAGAAGGTTAAATTCAATCCCTACCTCAAGCGCCGGACCCTTCACCGCGAAAAGCGCTGATCAGCCGTCGATTTCTCCGAGCCAACATTTTATTCAAGCGCCATGGGCCCGAAAACAGAACAGAGAGCCATTAATTTACGCAAATCGAACCGTCGCATGCCGCGTCGTCGCTTCGATATCCCCCCGGATAAAGTAAATTACCTCAATCCCGAGTTCCTCCGGAACTTCACCACCGATTCCGGCAAGATCTACGCCAGACGCACCACCGGTGTTTCGGCCAAGCTTCACCGCCGCATCACACGTGAGATCAAGCGCGCCCGCGCTCTGAACCTGATGTAAGGGATCTCATCGGAATATCAATTTCCCCGAACAGGGTTAGGTCGATGGCCTAACCCTGTTTTTTTTGGTCGTTGAGAGGGTTGTTGGAGTACCGCTGCGGCCAGCAGAACTTCGGCAGCGACAGCAGAATTTCGGCAGCGACAGCAGAACTTCGACTGCGACAGCAGAACTTCGACTGCGACAGCAGAACTT